>ERZ506979.40-NODE-40-length-124596-cov-17.505320_pt1 | contig 124596 bp, 115 predicted proteins | sample MGYA00512887_ERZ506979 | MGnify/ENA metagenome assembly ERZ506979 | reverse complement strand
TGGACGGTATGGTACATATCTCCGAGCTGTCCTGGTCCCGCATCAAGAACCCCGCTGAGGTGGTTTCCGTGGGCGACACGCTGGATGTGTATGTCATCTCCTTCGATCCCGAGAAGCGCAAGATCTCTCTGGGCGTGAAGGATCGCTCCTGCAATCCCTGGGATAAGTTCATGGAGACTTATCATGTGGGCGACGTGGCCAGCGTCCGTATCGTCAAGCTGATGACCTTCGGCGCTTTCGCTGAGGTCGTGCCCGGCGTGGACGGTCTGATCCACATCTCCCAGATCGCGGATCGCCGCATCGAGAAGCCCGGCGACGTGCTGGCTGAGGGCGACATCGTGGACGCCAAGATCACGGCCATCGACGAGGAGAAGCAGAAGATCTCCCTGTCCATCCGTGCGCTGCTGGCTCCCTCCGCTGAGGACGAGGGCGACGACGAGTAAAATTTCATTCGATAAAAACAACGGTGCTGCACAGCACCGTTGTTTTTTTGAACAACGCAGATGTGTTCGGTAAGATTTGCACAATCACAGGATGTAATAATTGGAAGATTCTCCAATTTCACTTTTTACACCTTTGTGGTAAAATTAACAATCGGAGATTATAGGGAAAGTGAGGAACTACATTATGCCGTTTGCAGATTATCAGGAAATGTACCGTCAGAAGCTGACCACTGCGGATGAGGCGGTCAAGGTCATCAAGTCCGGCGACTGGGTGGACTACGGATTTTGTGCCATCCACCCCCGCGTGCTGGATGAGGCGCTGGCTCGCCGCGCACCGGAGCTGGAGGATGTGAAGGTCCGGGGCGGCATCAGTCTGTGGAAGCCGGCGATCTTCGACATTGAGGATCCGGTGCATCATATTATCTATAACTCCCACCACATGAGCGGCGTGGAGCGTCACCATATCGCCAGCGGCGCGTGCTTCCACGAGCCGATGCGCTATTCCGAGCTGCCCCGCTACTACTACGACCATATCACGCCGCCGGATGTGGCTATGTTCCAAGTCACACCCATGGATAAGCACGGCTACTTCAATTTCGGCCTGTCCGCGTCCCACCTGAAGGCAGTGTGTCAGATGTCCAAGGTGGTCATCGTAGAGGTCAACGAGAATATGCCCCGTTGTCTGGGCGGCTTCGACAACTGTATCCACATCAGCGAGGTGGATATGGTGGTGGAGGGCCGTAATGACCCCATGGGCATCCTGCCCTCCGGTGCAGCCACGGAGGTGGATAAGGCGGTGGCGCAGCTCATCGTGGAGCAGATCCCCGACGGCGCCTGTCTCCAGCTTGGCATCGGCGGTATGCCCAACACTGTGGGCGCCATGCTCTGCGAGTCTGATCTGAAGGATCTGGGCGTGCATACGGAGATGTATGTGGACGCCTATGTGGATCTGGCCATGGCGGGGAAGGTCACCTGCGCCCGGAAGAACATTGACCGGGGCCGTCAGGTCTTCGCCTTCGCCGCCGGTACCCAGAAACTCTACGACTATCTGGACGATAACCCCGCCTGTATGGCCGCGCCTATCAGCTACACCAACGACATCCGCACCGTCGCGTCCATCGACAACTTTGTTTCCATCAACAACGCCGTGGACGTGGATCTGTATGGGCAGGTCAACGGCGAGACGGCGGGCATCAAGCAGATCAGCGGCGCCGGCGGTCAGCAGGACTTTGTGCTGGGCGCGTATCTGTCCAAGGGCGGTAAGAGCTTCATCTGCCTGTCCTCCACCTTCAAGGATAAGGATGGCTCCATGAAATCCCGTATCCGTCCCACGCTCCAGCCCGGCTCCGTGGTAACGGATACCCGCGTGAACACCATGTATGTGGTGACGGAGTACGGCTGCGTCTGTCTCAAGGGCCTGAGCGTCTGGGAGCGGGCGGAGAAGCTGATCTCCATCGCCCATCCCGACTTCCGGGAGGAGCTGATCCGTGCGGCGGAGCAGCAGAAGATCTGGTATCCCCACAACAGAAGATGAACGCAGGAGGGTCGCACAGCGACCCTCCTTTTGTGCCATATTTGGGTGGCAAGGAAATTCACTTTACGGGCAGACGGTGGGAATTGTCCTTGTAAAAGCCGCAAAAATGCGGTATACTGATGAGAATAAAACGAAAAGGACAGGAGCGAGCGCCTATGGGAAAGCTGTTTGCGAGGATGCGGAAAAGCGTCAAGGAAAAGGTGCATCCCCACTGCGCGGCCATCGTGCCGGCGGCGGGGAAGTCCGCCCGTATGGGCGGCGAGGACAAGATGTTTTCCCAGCTGTGCGGTGTGCCGGTGCTGGCGCGGACACTGACCGCGTTGGATCAGGCCGTGCTGGTGGACGAGATCGTAGTGGCTGTCCAGCCGGAGAAGCTGGAGGAGGTGGCGGCGCTGGTCAGCCGTGCCGGTATCCGCAAGCCCATCCGGGTGGTGGAGGGCGGCGCCAACCGCGCCGAGTCGGTGCTGCTGGCGGCGCTGGAGGCAAGGGAGGACACGGAGTATCTGGCGATCCACGACGGGGCGCGGCCACTGATTTTACCGGAGCAGGTGGACGAGATGATCCGTCTGGGGCAGCGCACCTACGCGGTGGCGCCTGCATTGCCGGTGACGGACACGGTGAAGGTGGCGGATCTGTCGGGGCTGGTGTTGTCCACGCCGGATCGCAGTACGCTGTTCGCCGTGCAGACGCCGCAGGTATTTCAGGCCAGCATCCTGAAGGCGGCGCTGCAATCTGCCATCGACGCAGAGGCCCCCATCACCGACGATTGCTCCGCTGTGGAGCGCCTTGGCAAGGAGGTCTACTTGACACCGGGCTGGCGGGAGAATATCAAGATCACCACGCCGGAGGATCTGGCCATCGCGGAGGCGTTCCTGCGCCGGAGAGAGGTGAATCAATGATCGGTATACGGATCGGACACGGGTACGACGTACACCGTCTGACAGAGGGGCGGCCTCTGATACTGGGCGGCGTCCATATCCCCTATGAGCGGGGACTGCTGGGACATTCCGACGCGGACGTGCTGGCCCACGCGGTGATGGACGCCCTGCTGGGTGCGGCGGCGCTGGGCGACATCGGCGGGCTATTTCCCGACAGCGACGAGCGCTGGCGGGGCGCGGACAGTCTGCGCCTTCTGGAGCAGGTAACGGCGCATCTGGCGGACAACGGCTGGGAGATCGGCAATGTGGACGCCACCGTGCTGGCGCAGGCGCCCAAGCTGGCGCCCCACATCCCGGAGATGCGGCAAAAGCTGGCGGCTGCCATGGGGGTGGACGCCTCGCAAGTGTCCGTAAAGGCCACCACTGAGGAGCATCTGGGCTTCACCGGCGCGGGGGAGGGCATGGCCTGCCACGCCGTGGCGCTGTTAAGCAGAAAATAAGCGAGTATATGATACAGGGCGGGGCTATCCGAACGGGATGGCCCCGCCTTCACGCTGCTGTGGAAGGGTGCATAAAATGGCGTGTGAGGAGGTGCGATATGGAGGAATATCTGCTGACCGCCCGTTCCGTTACGCACGCCCAGCGCATGATGCAGATATTGGAACAGAACGGGTATCACGCTGCCATGGGCCGTTCGCCGGTAGGTCTGAGCGGCAGCGGCTGCGGCTATGTGCTGCGTATGCAGGGTCGCCGGGCGGCGGAGGAGGCAGCGGAATTGCTGCGCGGTCTTGGATTTGCATCCCTGCGCGTGTTTCGGCGGCAGGGGCATGGATATAGTGAGGTGGAGGTATGATCTATCTGGACGCCGGTGCGACAACGCTGCAAAAGCCGGAGCGTGTGCGCCGTGCTATGTACGATGCGGTGGCGGCCATGAGCTCGCCGGGGCGGGGCAGCTATCCCGCCACGCGGTTAGCAGAGGAGACGGATTTTCAGTGCCGCAGTCTGGCGGCGGAACTGTTCGGCGTGGACGATCCGGCAAGGGTGGTATTCACCGCCAACGCCACCCACGGGCTGAACATCGCCATCAAAACGCTGGTAAAGCCGGGGAGCCGGGTCGTCATCTCCGGGTATGAGCATAACGCGGTGACAAGGCCGCTCCACGGTATCCCCGGCGTGGAGCTGACGGTGGTGGACACGCCGCTCTTTCGGCCGGAGGCGATGCTGGCGGAGTTTGAGCAGGCGCTGGATGCCGGTGCGGACGCGGTGGTCTGCACGCACGTATCCAACGTGTTCGGCTACCGTCTGCCGGTGGAGGGCATCGCCGCAGCCTGCCGAAAACGAGGCGTCCCCTTCGTGCTGGACGCCTCCCAGTCGGCGGGGATGCTGCCCATCTCCCTGCGTGACTTGGGGGCGGCATTTATCGCCATGCCGGGACACAAGGGGCTGTATGGCCCCCAGGGGACGGGTCTGCTGCTCTGCGGCGACGGCGAGGCCGCGCCGCTGCTGGAGGGCGGCACCGGCACCCAGTCCCTTTTGCAGCATATGCCGGAGGCGCTGCCCGACCGGCTGGAGGCGGGGACCCACAATATGCCCGGTATCGCCGGCCTGTTGGAGGGGCTGCGCTTCGTCCGGGAGACAGGGATCCGGCGCATCGCCGATCACGAGAGGCATCTTGCCATGTGCGCGGCGGAGCTGCTGGAGGAGATCGACGGCGTGGAGCTGTTCCGGAACAGGGACTTTGCCCATCAAACGGGCGTTCTCAGCTTCCGCGTCGACGGCTGGGACTGCGAGGAGCTGGGGGAGCGTCTGGCGGCGCAGGGAGCCGCCGTGCGGGCGGGTCTGCACTGTGCGCCCCTTGCACACCGCACGGCGGGGACGCTGGAAACCGGCACCATCCGACTGAGTATGTCCGCTTTCAACACGCCCTGCGAGGCGGCGCGCTTTGCCGCCATACTGCGGCGGGCGGTTCGTTAAATTGCAAGGTTTCACCAATATTTTTTTGTTGCATTTTCCCAATATTTTTTATATAATGGCAGTATCTATTTTTATGCGAAGTTTTTGTCTGATACAGGAAGGTTGACGGTATGGAGACAGTGCTGGCATTTTTAGAAAAGATTGGGAATTACTTATTACTGGTGCGGTTTACGGACATTCTGGATGTGATCATCATCGCGTTCCTCGTCTATAAGCTGCTGGATCTGGTGAGGAGCACCCGGGCGGAGAACATCCTCAAGGGCGTGGTGATCTTCCTGCTGGCACTGTGGCTGTCGGAGATCTTCCACCTGTACGGCATCGCCTATATTCTGGGCAACATGGTGCAGGTGGGCATTCTGGCCCTCATCATCCTGTTCCAGCCGGAGATCCGACAGATCCTGGAGAAGCTGGGCAGCCGGAATATCCGGCTGCTGCGGGCGTTTACACCGGTGCAGCAGCAGACGGAGCTGGAAAAGGCCATCGACCAGACGGTCATCGCCTGCAGTGAGATGGCCAAGACCAAGACGGGCGTGCTCATCGTGTTCGAGCGGCACATCCTGCTGGACGATATGGTGCGCAGCGGCACAACGCTGGATGCCGCCGTATCCTCCGAGCTGCTGAAGAACATCTTCTTCGTGAAGGCACCCATGCATGACGGCGCTGTCATCATCCGGCACGGACGGATTCTGGGCGCGGGCTGTATGCTGCCGCTGTCCAAGAACGTGAACCTCAGCCGCGATCTGGGAATGCGGCACCGGGCCGGTATCGGCATGAGCGAGAACTCCGACGCTGTGGTGGTCATTGTGTCGGAGGAGACAGGCTCCATCTCCGTGGCGGTGGGCGGTATGCTCAAGCGCCACCTGGTGCCCGAGACACTGTCCAAGCTGCTGCGCAACGAGCTGATGCCGCAGCCGGAGGAACCGGAGGACAAGCCGCGCCGCAGTCTGACGGAGGTGCTGGGTCTGCGCAGGAAGGAGGGCGACAATGGAACAGAACAATGAGAAGACCGGCTTCAGCCAGAAGAAAGCGCTGCAGGTCATCATCTCCATTCTGGTTGCCATCGCCGTGTGGGTCTATGTGGACGTGGAGAAAGCACCCGACCGCACAAAGACCATCCGCGATATCCCAGTGGAGTTTTCCGGTGAGTCTACTACACTGGCGGACAAGAATCTGATGCTCCTGTCCGGCTACGATACCACCGTGGATCTGACCATCAAGGGTCCCAAGCGGGAGCTTGTCAAGATCGGCAAGGACACTGTGCGGCTGGTGGCCAGCACGTCCGGCATCGATTCCGTGGGCGTCCACACCCTGCGGTGGGATGTGATCTATCCCGACGGCGTACAGGCCTCCGCCCTGTCGGTGGACTGGGCCAGCAAGTACAAGGTGACGGTCACGGTGGGTGAGCTGTACACCAAGGAGGTACCGGTGGACTGCACAGTGACCGGCGAGGTGGCCGAGGGCTACTTTACCGGTGATCTGGTGCTTGACCCCGTCAAGCTGGTGCTGCGCGGTCAACGGGACGACCTGCTGAACGTGGCCTATGCCAAGCTGACGGTGGATATCACCGACGCGACAAGGTCGGTCATCAAGACCGAGGGCGTGCAGCTCTACGACAATGACGACAACCCTGTGGATAACAGCAACATCCGCACCAGCGCCAGTCTGATCCAGGCCAAGGTGCCTGTGCTGACCACCAAGGAGGTCAGTCTGGTGGTGAAGCTGTCCGGCGTGCCGGGCGCAGCCGCGCAGAGCATCAAGACCACCGTTACGCCCACCAGTGTGCGGCTCATCGGTGAGGCGGATGTGCTGGAGAATATCAACGAGATCGTGCTGGCCACCCTGTATATCGAGGATCTTGAGCTCTGGCAGCAGAACAGCTATGTGGTCACGGCGCCGGACGGTACCTGGCTGGCCAACAGCAACGAGGTAGCTACCGTGGAGATCTCCATGGAGGGCATCGAGGAAAAGACCGTCACGGTGAACAGCTTCAGCTACACCAATGTGCCGGACGGCCTGTACGCGGAGATCACCGAACAACTGGATGTGCGGCTGTGGGGTCTCAGCGCGGAGCTGGAGGAGCTGGACGCCGCTGCGCTGACGGCCACGGCGGACCTCAGCGGAGTGACGGAAACGGGCAGCTACCGTGTGCCGGTAACGGTGACGGTCAGCGGCTATAAGGATGTGACGGTGAAGGGCAGCTACGAGGTGACGGTGTATATCACCGACGTGGCGCCGGAGCCGCCTGCGGATACAGACAGCCAGCCGGTGAAGAAACCGTAAGGCTGGCGCGGAGGTAAAGAATGACACAGATCGCAACAGTGGAAAAGCTGCTGCCCGGTGGGTATGCGGAGATCTCCGTACCCCGCAAGTCCGCCTGCGGACACGACTGCGAGGAATGTGCCGGATGCGGCATGACGGGCGCGGCCATCCGCGCCCGGGCGAAGAATAATGCCGACGCCCAGCCGGGCGACAAGGTCGTGGTGGAGAGCAGCACCAAAAAGCTGCTGGGCGTGGTGGCGCTGGTGTATTTGCTGCCGGTGGTGGGCTTCCTGCTGGGATATTTCCTGACAGAGGGGCTGATGACGGAAAACTGGCGCTATGTCACGGCGCTGGCGGCGGCGGCCCTGTTCTTCCTGCCCAGCGTGTTCTATGACCGCCACGCACGGAAAAACGAGAGCCTGACCTACACCATCCTGCGGCTGTTCTGACGGATGTTCGGATATGTACGGCCATCGAATGACCGGCTGACGGAGGAGGAACGGCAGACGTTCCAAGCCGCCTACTGCGGCCTGTGCCATACGCTGGGCAAGCGGTACGGCGCGGCGGGACGGATGATCCTCAACTATGACCTGACGTTTCTGGCTATGCTCCTGTCGGAGGGCGGCGGCACCTGCGAAAAGCGGTGCGCCGTCCACCCCGTCCGGAAGCGGCGGTGTGCCTGCAGCGACGCCGCCATGGATGTGGCAGCCGATATGAGCGTGATCCTGACATGGTGGCAGGTACAAGACGGCATCGCCGACCACGGCTTTTTCAAGGGCTTGAAGTACAGGGCAGCCGCACTGCTGCTGGGCCGGGCCTATCGCAAGGCGCAGAGACGACAGCCGAATTTTGACAAGGAGACACAGCGGCACCTGACGGCGCTGGCGGCGCTGGAAAAGGAAAAATGCCCGTCTCTGGATCGTCCGGCGGATACGTTTGCGGCGCTGCTGGCCGGCGCCGCCCAACACATCGCAGACCCGGTGAAGCGCCGTGTAACGGAGCAGCTCCTGTACCATCTGGGCCGCTGGGTCTATCTGGTGGACGCGGCGGACGACCTGGCGGACGACCTGCGCACCGGCGGCTACAACCCGCTGACGCTGCGTTTTCCCCTGGAGAACGGCGCGCTGACGGCGGAGGGACGGCAGCAGTTTGCCGCCACGCTGGACGGCTCGGTACGGGCTATGGCGGCGGCGTTTGAGCTGGCGGACTTCGGCGTGTATACGCCGGTGATCCGCGCCACCGTCTATGAGGGACTATATCTGGTGGGCGCCGCCGTGCTGAACGGCACGTTCCACCGACGGAGACGAGAGAGACAAGCTATACGAAAGGCGGACACCAACGATGCGTGATCCCTATCAGGTGCTGGGTGTACCCAGCACCGCGACGGACGATGAAGTGAAGAAAGCCTATCGAGATCTGGCGCGGAAATACCACCCGGACAATTACCACGATAACCCACTGGCGGATCTGGCGCAGGAGCGCATGAAGGAGATCAACGAGGCCTACGAGAGCATCCAGAGCCAGCGCAAGGCCGCCCGGAACGGCGGCGGATACAGCGGTACGGCGGGCGCAACGGGCTACGGCGGGTATAGACCGGGCTACGGCACGGGCTATTCCTCGCCCTACGGCACCGGCGCCACGCGGCTCCAGCGTGTGCGTATGGCCATCTCGCAGGGAAATCTGAACCTTGCGGAGGAGCTGCTGAACGCCCAGACCGACCACGATGCGGAGTGGAACTTCCTCAAGGGCGTGATCTGCACCCGCCGGGGCTGGCTGGACGAGGCGCGGCAGTATTTTCAGACGGCGGTGCAGATGGATCCCGACGAGCCGGAGTACCAGCAGGCGCTGGATATGGCGGAGGGTCGTCAGAGCACCTACCGTCCCGCCGGCTACGGCAGCGTCACCACCGGTGGCTGCGACAACACCGACTGCCTGCGGCTGTGCGGCATCAGCCTGTGCTGCAACGCACTGGGCGTACCCGTTTGCTTTTGCTGACACAGGAGAGGCGCGGCCTCTCTTTTCCCAATAAAACGAAGGAGATGATCGAGTGGTCAGAAGTATGACCGGCTACGGCCGCGCCCGCGAGATGCGCGGCGGCCGCGATATCACGGTGGAGGTACGCTCCGTCAACAACCGCTATCTGGACTGCACCGTGAAGATGCCCCGCGCGTATATTTTTGCCGAGGACGCCATCAAGACCCGCGTGCAGAAGGCGGTGTCCCGGGGCAAGGTGGATGTGTTCGTCACCATCGATGCCACCGGCGCCGATGAGACGGTGGTTTCCATCAACGAGGCGCTGGCTCGCGGCTACTACGAGGCGCTGACGCGTCTGAAGGAGTCCTTTGGTCTGGAGGGGAGCATCACGCCGGATATGCTGGCAAAATTCCCCGATGTGCTGACCGTCACCAAGGCGGAGGAGGATGTGGACGCCATCGCCGCCGATATTTGCGCCGTGCTGGACAGCGCGCTGGCATCCTACAACGAGATGCGCGCCGTAGAGGGTGCGAAGCTGGCCGAGGACGTGGGCAGCCGCGCCGATACCATCGAGGAGACGGTGGGCCGCGTGGAGCAGCGCTCCCCGGAGACGGTGGCAGCTTACCGCCAGCGGCTGGAGACCAAGATGATGGAGGTGCTGCAATCCGCCACCATCGACGAGTCCCGCATCCTCACCGAGGCGGCGATCTTTGCCGACAAGGTGGCGGTGGACGAGGAGACGGTGCGGCTGCACAGCCACATGGCCCAGCTGCGTACCATGCTGGCGGGGGATATCCCGGTCGGCCGGAAGCTGGACTTTCTGGTGCAGGAGATCAACCGCGAGTGCAACACCATCGGCTCTAAGTGCAACGACCTGACCATCGCGCAGGATGTGGTGAACATGAAGGCCGAGGTAGAGAAGATCCGTGAGCAGATCCAGAACATCGAGTGAGGGCTGAGCCATGCAGCTTGTCAATATCGGCTTCGGCAGCCTGATCTCTGCCGAACGGCTCATCGCCGTGGTCAGCCCCGACTCCGCGCCGGTCAAGCGTCTGGTGCAGGAGGCACGGGATCGAGGTATGCTCATCGACGCCACATTTGGGCGCAAAACGGCGTCCGTATTTATCATGGACAGCGACCATGTGGTGCTGTCGGCGCTCAGCACGGAAAAAATGGCGCCCCGTCTTGGTCTGACGGTGAAAGATCTGGCAGAGGAGGAATAAGTATTGAACAAAAGAGGAAAGACCTTCATCATTTCCGGGCCCTCCGGCGTGGGTAAGAGCACGGTGCTCCACGCCCTGTTTGCGGGACGGGACGATCTGTATTTTTCCGTGTCCGCCACCACCCGCGCACCTCGTGAGGGGGAGCGGAACGGCGTGGACTACCACTTCATCCACGCGGATCGCTTCCGCGAGATGATCGAGGGCGATGCGTTTCTGGAGTATGCCGAGTATGTGGGCAACTTCTACGGCACACCGAAAAAATATGTGGACGAGGCCATGGAGCAGGGCAAGGACGTGATCCTCGACATCGAGATCCAGGGCGCGGCGCAGGTCTGCGCCAAGCGACCGGAGACGGTACGGATCTTCATCGCACCCCCCAGCTGGAAGGAGCTGGAGCGCCGCCTCACCGCCCGCGGCACAGACACACCGGAGAAGGTGCAGAAGCGTCTGCTCCGGGCACAGGTGGAGCTGAAGAACGCCAGCGACTACAACTATTTTGTCATCAACGATACGGTGGAGCAGGCAGTGGAGGAGCTGCGCGCGATCCTGTGCGCCGAGCACTGCAAGCCCGCCGAGCGTATGGAATACATTCTCAACGGAAAGGAAATGTGATTATTATGATGCTGTATCCTGCAATGAACAAACTGACGGAGTATATCCCCAACCGCTATATGATGGTGAATGTGGTGGCGCGCCGCGCCCGCCAGATCGCCGCCGAGGCCGAGGCCAAGGGCGAGCATCTGGAGGAAAAGCCCGTGACCGAGGCCATCAATGAGGTGGCGGAGGGCAAGTTCGTAGCCAACCCCGTCATCGAGGAAGAGAACATCTGACATGGCTGTGATCGCCAAGGTGGCCGTGCAGGCGGCGCCCTACGCCATCGACAAGGTGTACGACTACCTGCTGCCCCGCGATGTGGGCGGGCAGGTGGGCTGTCGTGTGCTGGTACCCTTTGGCAGGGGAAACCGTCTCAGCGAGGCGGTGATCCTGGCAACGGGGGAGGGCGTACCGGACAAGCCCCTGAAAACGGTGCGCACCCTGCTGGACGCGGAGCCGGTGATGTCGGAGAAGGAAATACGGCTGGCGCTGTGGATGCGGCAGCGGTATTTCTGCACGTTCTACGACGCTCTGCACACCATCCTGCCTGCGGCGGTGTGGTACCGCTACCGGGAGATGTGGCGTCTGTCGAGGGACGTGCTGCCGGAGACGCTGCCGGAAAAGGAGGCGGCGGTATGCCGCCTCTTACTGGATGGGCCGATGGAAACGGAAGCTCTGAAGCAGGCACTTGGCGATGATACGGCGCTGCTGCTGCGGCGCATGGAAAAGGCGGGGACGCTCTGCCGCGAGACGGAGTCTCGCCGCAAGGTGCGGGACAAGGTGGATGTGTTTGCAAAGCTGGCGGTGCCGGTGGAGCAGGCGCTGGAGCTGGTGGGAAAGACCGCCCGCCGCCAGCGCGAGGTGGTGGCGTTTCTGGCGCAAAACGGCGAAACGGGGATGCACGACCTGTGCTATTTCACCGGCGCGTCCCGCAAGACGGTGGAGCTGCTGGCGCTGAACGGCACCGTATCCCTGCGGGAGCAGGAAGCGTACCGTATTACTGAAAAGCAGTATGCTGTAAAGGCGGAATCCATTACATTAAACGGCGAGCAGCAGCAGGTCTATGAGGACATTTTGCAGCAAGCGCTGTCCGGGAAAGCGGGCGTCACGCTGCTGCAAGGTGTGACCGGCAGCGGCAAAACGCTGGTCTATATCCGGTTGGCGCAGGAGCTGCTGCACCGCGGCAGGTCCGTGATGATCCTGGTGCCGGAGATCGCACTGACGCCCCAGATGATGGCGCGCTTTACCGCGTATTTCGGGGATGAGGTGGCACTGCTGCACAGCGGCCTGCGCCTGACAGAGCGGTATGACCAGTTTAAGCGCATCCGCCGGGGCGAGGCACACATTGTGCTGGGAACCCGTTCGGCGGTGTTCGCGCCGCTGCGGGATATCGGCCTCATCGTCATGGATGAGGAGCAGGAGGGCTCCTATGAGTCGGAGACGTCACCCTGCTACCACGCCCGGGACATCGCCAAATACCGTTGTCTGCAAGAGGGCGCGCGGCTGCTGCTGGGTTCCGCTACCCCTACGGTGGAGACGGCGTACTGGGCGGAAAAGGGCGACTATCAGAAGGCGCTGCTGCGGCAGCGCTACAACCGGCAGGCGTTGCCGCAGGTCATCATAGCGGATCTGCGGCAGGAGCTGCGGGAGGGGCGGAACGGCATCATCAGCTGGCCGCTCTATGAGGAATTGCAAAAAAATCTGACAGCCGGGGAGCAGAGTATTCTGTTCCTCAACCGGCGGGGCAGCAGCCGCCAGCTGCTGTGTCCCCAGTGTACCTATGTACCCAAATGCCCGCGTTGCAGCGTGTACCTTACCTACCACAGTGCCAACGGACGGCTGATGTGCCACTACTGCGGCTATTCCGAAAAAGCGCCGGAGGTCTGTCCCGAATGCGGCGGACAGTTCAAGCACATCGGCGTTGGCACCCAGCGGGTGGAGGAGGAGCTGCATCGGATCTTCCCCGGCACGGCGCTGCTGCGGATGGACGCGGACACCGTATCCGTGGGACACGAGGCCATCCTGCGGGAGTTTGAGGAAAAGCGGGTGCCTATACTGCTGGGAACGCAGATGGTGGCCAAGGGACTGGATTTTGAAAATGTGACGCTGGTGGGCGTCCTCGGCGCGGACACGTCGCTGTATGTGGATCACTACCGGGCGGCGGAGCGCACCTTCAATCTGCTGACACAGGTGATCGGGCGGGCCGGACGGGGCAGTAAGGCGGGACGAGCCGTGATCCAGACCTACACGCCCCAGAACGACGTGATCCAAGCGGCGGCGCAGCAGGATTATCAGCGGTTCTATGACGCGGAGATCCAGCTTCGGAAGCTGCGGCGAGACCCGCCCTTTGCCGACCAGTTCACCGTGACGGTGACGGGGCAGGAGGAAAACGCCGTGCGGCAGGCGCTCGACCTGTTGACCCGCAGTTTGCGGCAGGCGGCGCAGAAGCCGCCGTACAGCGCCATGGAGCTGCAAATACTGGGGCCGGCGCCTGCTCCGGTGGTCAAGGTGAACGGCAGTTACCGCTATCGTACCATGGTGCTGGGCCGCAACGACCGGCAGCTTCGGCAGCTGCTGAGCGCATTTATGAGAGAGTTCGCGCAGCGGGGTGAAAACCGCCGCCTGCACATCTATACCGACTGCAATCTGATGGATTGACTCTGAAAAAGCGAGGTAAGAACAATGGCGTTAAGGAAAATTGCTTTACAGGGAGAACCCTGCCTGACCAAGGTGTGCCGTCCGGTGACGGACTTTAACGGCCGTCTGCATACGCTGCTGGACGATCTGGCGGACACGCTGGCCGAATCCGGCGGCGTGGGTCTGGCCGCCCCGCAGGTCGGCGTGCTGCGCCGTGTCTGCGTGGTACTGGACGAGGAGGAGCAGCTCATCGAGCTGGTGAATCCGGAGATCATCCGCACCGAGGGTGAGCAGACCGGTCTGGAGGGCTGCCTCAGCGTTCCCGGGAAATACGGCGAGGTCACCCGCCCGGAGATCGTCCGCGTCCGGGCACAGGATCGGAACGGCGACTGGTTCGAGGTGGAGGACGAGGGACTGACCGCCCGCTGCTTCTGCCACGAGATCGAGCATCTGGACGGCCATCTGTTCGTGGAGCATACGGATCACCTGCTGACCGAGGAGGAGCTGGAGGCGTACATCCGCCAGTGCGAGGCGGAGAACGGAGACGAGGACGAATGAGAATACTGTTTATGGGTACGCCCGACTTTGCCGTGGCGTCCCTGAAGCGGCTGGTGGAGGACGGCCACGACGTGTGCGGCGTGTTCACCCAGCCGGACAAGCCCAAAAACCGGGGGCATAAGCTGGCGTTTTCTCCTGTGAAGGAATATGCCTTGACAGTTGGCATCCCCGTGTACCAGCCGGTGAAGCTGCGGGACGGCGGGGCGCTGCGCCTCGTGGAGGAGCTGGCGCCGGAGCTGATCGTGGTGGCGGCTTACGGCAGGATATTGCCGGAGGATATTTTGAACACGCCGCCCTACGGCTCTATCAACGTGCATTCCTCTATTTTGCCGAAATACCGGGGCGCGGCGCCTATCAACTGGGCGATCCTCAATGGGGACAGCGTCACCGGCGTCACCATCATGTATATGGCCAAGGAGCTGGACGCCGGAGATGTGATCCTCTGCCGCGAGACGGCCATCGACCCCGATGAGGACGCGCAGATGCTGACGGCGCGGCTGGCGGCACTGGGGGCGGACGCACTGGCCGAAGCGGTGGAACGGCTGCATGACGGCACCGCCGTCCGGTTGCCGCAGGATCACAGCGCCTACACCTACGCGCCCATGCTGGACCGCAGCCTGTCGCCGCTGGACTTCTCCAAGAGCGCCCGGCAACTTCACGACCAGGTGCGCGGCCTCATTCCGTGGCCCTGCGCGTCCATGACGCTGGACGGGAAGAACGTGAAGGTCTACCGCACTGCTGTGGGCGGCAAGACGGCGCTGGCTGCCGGTAAGATCGCCGAGGCCGGGAAGCAGGGGCTCGCCATCGCCTGCGGCGACGGGCTGCTGCTCCGCATTCTGGAGTTACAGGCGGAGGGCGGCAAGCGCATGGCGGCGGCCGACTATCTGCGGGGTCATCCCGTGCAGGTGGACGCATGAGCGAGATGCAGCGAAGCAGCGCCCGTGACACGGCGCTGGAGGTGCTGATGCAGGTCAGCCGCGCCAATGCGTGGTCGGACGGCAGCTTGAAGCGCACCATTGCGAAAAACGGACTGGACAGCCGGGAGGCGGCGCTTTGCACACGCCTTGCTTACGGCGTTATCCAGAACCGCGGTCTGCTGGACTACTATATCGGCTGCTGGTGCAGCCAAAAGCCTCACCGTCTGGAGCCGGTGATCCTGAACATTCTGCGGATCGGCGGGTATCAGATCCTGTTTATGGATAAGATCCCCCACCGCGCCGCCGTCAATGAGGCGGTGGAGATGACCAAGCGCTGGGGCCGCCCCAAGGCTGCCGGTATGGTCAACGCGGTGCTGCGGAAGTTCGTCGCCAACTGGATGGATATGCCGGCGCTGCCCCAAGGCACGACAGCGGATTACCTGTCCGTGCGGTACAGCCATCCCAAGTGGCTGGTGCGCCGCCTCATCGACGTGGTGGGCGCAGAGGAGGCAGAGGACTACCTTCGGATGAACAACGAGATCGTCCCCACCACCATCCAGACCAATACGCTGAAGATCACGGCGGAGGAGCTGGAGAAGGAGCTGCGGGCCGCCGGTGTGACGGTACGCGCCCACCCGTGGCTGGCGGGCTGCTTTGAGGTGTCCGCCACCGGCGACTTAGAGCGTCTGCCCGCCTTTACGGAGGGACACTTCACCGTGCAGGACGCCGCCGCCCGTCTGGTGGCGACGGTGGCAGCGCCGGGAGAGACGGATCGGGTGCTGGATATGTGCGCCGCACCGGGCGGCAAATCCTTTGCGCTGGCCATTGATCAGAAGGATAGGGGAGAGATCCTCTCCTGCGATGTCCACCCCCACAAGCTGTCGCTCATTGAGCGGGGCGCGGAGCGCCTTGGCATCCACTCCGTCCGCACGGCGCTGGCCGACGGGCGGGAGCGCCACGCTGCGTGGGAAAACGCCGCCGACCTTGTGGTGGCGGATGTACCCTGCTCAGGACTTGGCATCATCCGGAAGAAGCCGGATATCCGCTATAAGGACCCCAAGGAGCTGGCGGAGCTGCCGGCCATCCAAAGCGCCATTCTGGACAACGCAGCCGCCTATGTGCGGCCCGGCGGCGTGCTGGTGTACTCCACCTGTACGGTGCTGCCGGAGGAAAACGAGGGCGTCACCACGGCGTTTTTGGATACACACCCGGACTTTGAGATGGAACCCTTTTCTCTGCCGCAGCCCATCGGCGGCTGCTGCGGACAGCTGACGTTGTGGCCTCAGCGCTACGGCACAGATGGATTCTATATCTGCCGGATGCGCAAGAAATAAGCGAGGAGCTTTTATGACCGATATCAAATCCATGACCCAGCAGGAGCTTGCCCGGTTCCTCAAGGAGCTGGGGGAGCCGGCGTTCCGCGCCAAGCAGGTCTTTACATGGCTGCACCGGGGCGTCACATCCTTTGAGGATATGACGAACCTCTCCAAGCCGCTGCGGGAAAAGCTGGCGGAGCGCTGCTTTATCACGGCGCCCACGGTGGCGCGGAAGCAGGAGTCCCGGCTGGACGGCACCATCAAGTACCTGTGGGAGCTGTCCGACGGCAACTGTATCGAAACGGTGCTGATGCAGTACCACCACGGCAACACCGTGTGCATTTCGTCGCAGGTGGGCTGCCGCATGGGCTGCGCGTTCTGCGCCAGCACCATCGCCGGTAAGGTGCGGGATCTGCGTCCCTCGGAGATGCTGGATCAGGTGCTGTTCACCCAACTGGACTCCGGGCGGGAGGTATCGAATATCGTGCTGATGGGCATCGGTGAGCCGCTGGACAACATGGAAAACGTGCTGCGTTTTCTGGAGCTGGTGAATCACCCCGACGGCATGAACATCGGTATGCGGCATATCAGCCTGTCCACCTGCGGCGTGGTGCCTGGCATCGACGCGCTGGCGGAGAAGGAATTGCAGTTAACGCTGTCCGTGTCGCTGCACGCGCCGGACAGTGAGACCCGCAGCCGCATCATGCCGGTGAACCGGGCCTATGACGTGGAGCTGCTGTTCGACGCCTGCCACCGTTATTTCCGGCGGACGGGACGGCGCATCAGCTTTGAGTACGCCATGATCGACGGCGTCAACGACAACGACTGGCAGGCAGACCTGATCGCCAAAAAGCTGTGGGGTATGCCGGGCCATGTGAATCTGATCCCGCTGAACGATGTGGTGGAGAGCCCCTACAAGCCCAGCCGCCGCATTGCCGCGTTTCAGAAGCGTCTGGAATCCCATGGCGTGACCGCCACGGTGCGGCGCAGTCTCGGCGGCGATATCGACGCCTCCTGCGGCCAGCTGCGGCGCAAGGCCATGGAGGAGCAGGGAAGGAGCGGCCTGTGATGAAAATGTGGGGCATTACCAACACCGGATTGGTACGCAGTGAGAACCAGGACGCCTATGCGGCGTTTACGGTGGGCAGCTACAGCGCAGCGGTGGTCTGCGATGGTATGGGCGGCACCAACGGTGGCCGCATCGCCAGCAGCATCGCTGTGGAGCAGTTTGAAAAGGAGCTGCGGGCGGTTTTGCAGGAGAACGCCGAGGAGGAGCAGCTGCGGCAGGCGATGCTGTATGCCATCTCTCTGGCCAACGATGCCATCCGCCGCGAGGCTGCCAAGAATGCGGACTACCAGCACATGGGTACCACACTGGTCTGCGCACTGGCGCGGGAGGATCTTGTGATGGTGGGCAATATCGGCGACAGCCGCGCCTACTACATCACGGCGGAGGATATCCGGCAGATCTCGCGGGATCACTCTGTGGTGGAGAATATGGTGGAGAAGGGCGATATCACGCCGCAGGAGGCGCGCCGTCACCCCAGCCGCAATCTCATCACCCGCGCACTGGGGCCGGACGCACAGGTACAGGCCGACAGCTTTTCCGTGCCGTGGAGGCAGGGGGATTTCATCCTGCTGTGTACCGACGGGCTGGTCAACACCGTCTCCGATCAGGAGATGCTTTTTGAGGTGCTTCACGACGGCGACATCGAGAGCTGTCTGGATCACCTGCTGCAGATATCTCTGCGGCGCGGCGCACCGGACAATATCACAGCGGTGCTGCTGATGAACGAATGAAGGAGATGACAACATGGATCAATACATAGGACGTATGCTGGACGATCGCTATGAAATTCTGGAGTTGATCGGTTCCGGCGGCATGGCAAATGTATATAAGGCCAGATGTCATCGCCTGAACCGTCTGGTGGCCGTCAAGATCTTAAAGAGCGATCTGGCGGAGAACGCCGATTTCCGCCGCCGCTTCCGGGATGAATCCCGCGCCGTGGCGCAGCTGTCTCACGCCAACATCGTGTCGGTGTACGACGTGTCCACCAGCGGCGAGACGGAATATATCGTCATGGAGCTGATCGACGGCATCACCCTGAAGCAGTACATGGAGCGCCGGGGCCGCATGGACTGGCGGGAATCCCTGCACTTTATCACCCAGATCATGCGCGGCTTGAGCCACGCCCACAGCCGGGGCATCATCCACCGGGACATCAAGCCCCAGAACATCATGGTGCTGCGGGACGGCAGCGTGAAGGTGGCCGACTTCGGCATCGCCTGCTTGGCCAACGCCAGCCAGACCCTGACCCAGGAGGCCCTCGGCTCCGTTCACTATATCTCACCGGAGCAGGCCCGGGGCGACCGGATCGACGCCCGCTCCGACATCTACTCCGCGGGTGTGGTGCTGTATGAGATGCTGACCGGGCGGCTGCCCTTTGAGGGGGATTCCGCCGTGTCCGTGGCCATCCAGCACCTCAGCTCCGTGCCGCTGGCGCCCCGGGACATCGACCCGGCCATTCCGGAGCCGCTGGAGCTGATCTGCATGAAGGCGATGAACAGCGACCCGGACAAGCGCTATCCGACGGCGGACGCCATGCTGGAGGATCTGGAGAAATTCCGCAAGGATCCCACCGTGGATATGGACTATATCCGCAAGGAATTGACAGCGGTGCAGCCGGACAGTGAGCCGACCATGCCGCTTCCTACGGCGCAGGTGGCCACCGCGGTTAAAAAACGGACGGAACAGGTACGCCGCGATGAGCCGGAGGAGGATCTCCGCTTCCGGGATAAGAAGTCCATCGCCATCATGGCGGGCATTTTCGCGGCGGCGCTGGTGCTGGTGTTCCTGCTGTTCAAGCTGATCTTGGGCGATTTTGGCCCCGCCGGCAACGACAAGAGCTATGAGGTTCCCGATGTGCGCGGGATGACCGTGGAGGATGCTCAGCTCGCGGACGGCGTAAAGGATGTTTTTGAGATCGTTGTCAAGGGTTCTCTGCGCTCGGAAACCTATGCAGCGGGGCAAATCGTCGAGCAGTCTCCGGAGGCGGGACGCAGCCGTAAGAGCAACTTTGTCATCGAGGTCTATGTGGCGGCGGAGGAGGAAAAGGTCCCCATGCCGGAGATGACCGGTAAGGAGTACCGGCAGGCGCGTATCGAGCTGCAGGAGCTGAATTTGGATCTGCAGCTGGAGTTTTTGAGCCAGAACTCCGATACCCGCGTCAAGGATACCGTGATCTCCACTGTGCCGGCGGCCGGAGAGCAGCTGAAAAAGGGACAGAAGATCACGCTCTATATCAGCACCGGCCCCAAGACGGTGACAGTCCCCACCTTTGTGGGGCAGGATATTGCCATCGCCATTAAGGACGCACAGGACATGGGACTGACCGTGGGTCAACCGATGTTCGACCCGTACACCGCCGTGGAGACGGGGCGGATCACCGACCAGAGCATCCAGTCCGGCGAGGTGGTGGAGGGCGGTACGCAGATCGTCTTTACCGTCAGCGGCACCGGCGAGGAGGATATCGTGACCCGCACCAAAACGGTGGAGTTTTCGCTGCCGGAGGATATGGATGGTATGATCAAGGTGGAGTTTGAGCAGGACGGCGCGATCGTGGACAGCCAGTACCTCAGCTCCAACCTGAAAAAGACCAGCTACACCTTTACCGGGCAGGTGGGGCGGGGCTCTCTGGTCCGCGCCTACTTCACCTGCATCAACGACAACACCGTGGCGTCCTCCCCCTCACAGGAGATCACCTTTTGAGCCGGGGGCGCATTGAGAAGGCCCTCAGCGGCTTCTATTATGTGAACACCGGCGCGGAGGTGCTGCAATGCCGCGCCCGCGGCAAATTCCGGCGCGAGGGGCTGAGTCCGCTGGTGGGCGACTGGGTACAGGTGCGCGAGCTGGGCCGAGGCGAGGGCTTCGTGGAGGCGGTGGAGCCTCGGCGGAACCTGTTCCTACGACCTGCTGCGGCCAACATCGACCAGCTGGTCATCATCGCCAGCGCCGCCATTCCGGTGACAGAGCCGTACCTCATCGACCGCATTGCCGCTATCGCATCGCTGAAGGGCTGTCAGGTGCTGCTGTGCCTGAACAAGTGCGACCTCGACCCGGCAGAGGAGCTGTACGATATCTATCGCCATTCCGCCATACAGGTGCTGCGTCTCAGCGCCGCAACAGGGGAGGGCATGGATGCGCTGCGCACCGCAATAGCTGGCAAGCTGAATACCTTTACAGGGAATTCTGGTGTGGGAAAGTCCAGCATCCTGAATACCCTGCTGCCGGAGCTGACGCTGCCGGTGGGCGAGGTCAGCAAGGCGCTGGGCCGTGGACGTCATACCACCCGCCATGTGGAGATGTTCTCGCTGGGCGGCGACACATGGGTCATTGATACGCCGGGCTTCTCCTCCTTCGACACGCAGGAGATGGATCTGGAGCTGAAGGCACACCTGCCGGAGACGTTTCCGGAGTTTGCACCCTATCTGGGGCAGTGCCGCTTCGTGGGATGCAGCCACACCAAGGAAAAGGGCTGCCGCATTTTGCAGGCGGTGAAGGACGGGGACATCCATCCCAGCCGTCACCGCAGCTATGTCCGTCTGTATGAGGAGCTGAAGGATCTGAAGGCGTGGGAAAAGAAATAGCAAAAAAGCGGAGTGCGATGCACTCCGCTTTTTCTGCGTCCATATACTGAAGCAGAGGGGGTCCTGCTATGAGAGGGTGGAACTGCGGCGGAATGATCATCGGCATCTGTGCGCTGGCATTGGGACTGGGCATCCTGATCGCGGCCGTTTTTCCTGTGGGGGTTTTGATGTTTCTGGTGGCATTTCTGCTGATCGCCTGCGGGATCGTCTGTCTGAGAAATAGGAGGTAGGTTGTATGAGGATCGTTGTCTGGAAGTCGCCGCGCATCCTGCGCGGTCTGCTGCGGAGCCTTTTCGGGATGCGGGAATAACGGCGGACGCCCGCTCATACCATGAAGTATCATGGAGAAATGAGAGGGCAAGACCATGGAATTAGGCTTACAGTTTACAGATCTGACCTGTTGGGAAAAGACAGGTCACGCGGCGGTCAGCCATGAGGAGACAATGGAGACCGCCATTGCGGAATACTGCCCCGACATGACGCGGATCGTCACCGCCTGCGGGCAGCTGTATATCCGGGAGAAAACCGCCTCGGAGGAGCGGGTCACGGTGTCCGGTACAGTTCGTGTCACCGTGCTGTATACATCGGAGGAGAGCACCGGTCTTCGCAGTCTGACGGTATCCGTACCCTTTTCCTGCGCGGCAGAGGATCGGGAGCTGGCGTCCGCACAGCTCATCTGGGCCACGGGGCGGCTGCTGCTGGTAGAGGCGCAGGCGGTCACGGCCCGGAAGCTGTACATACGCCTTTTGCCGGAGGTGACCATGACCGGCTATATCCGCACCGTTCGCCGCATTTGCAGCGGGACGGAGGAGAACGCCGCCCTGCGCGTCCGATGCCGGGACCATGTGTGCAGCCTGCTGGACGCAGTTGTGGAGCGGGATATCACCGTGACCCAGGAGGTGCAGGTGTCGCCGGTGCCGGAGGAGCTGCTGCTGTACCGGCTGTATCCTCGGCTCACCAGCTGCCGCACAGTGGGAAATAAGCTGGTGGTAAAGGGGGAGGCCGCGCTGTCCGCCCTGTACCGCGGACAGGATCAGCAGCTGCATACATACGACACGGAGCTGCCCCTGTCCCAGATCCTGGACGGCGGCGGGCTGCCGGAGGACGGCGAATACGCCGTCCGGCTCTGCCTCACCGGCGGCGAGGCGCGGGTGCTGCGCTCCGACAATGGCGGCGGACTCTCCGTCACCGTGGAGCTGCGGCTGCTGCTGTGCGCCTACCGCACGGAACGCTGCACCTGTGTGGAGGATCTGTACAGCATCCGCCAGCCGGTGCGTCTGGAGCAGGAGACGGTGACCCTCCCGGCCGCGCACCCTGACCGCATCCTGCGGGAGGAGACGGTGGAGCATCTGGATTTTGGCGGGAACAAGCCGTTTTTCTTCATCACCGAGACGGACTGCGCCAACGCCGCCGTTACGACGGAGGCGGGGCAAACAGCGCTGCGTACCACGGTACGGACGAGGCTGCTGTATCTGGATGAGAACGACTCGCCCGCCGTGACCGAGCGCGCCTCGGAGGTGGTGCTGCCTGTGAAGGAGACGGTGCAGGGGCTGTGCTGCGGCCTGTCCGGCGGGCCGGGGGTGCAGCTTGGCGCCGGCGGCTGCGATGTGCGGCAGGTGGTGGAGTTTCTGGCGGAGGATGCCCAACAGGAGCCGCTGGTCACCGTCTGCGGCGGCGAACTGCTGGAGCCGGAGGAGCAGGGACAGACGCCGTCTCTGGTGCTGCGCCGTTTGCTGCCGGGGGAGACGCTGTGGGACGCAGCCAAGCAGTACCGTACCGATGAGGCGCTGCTGCGTGCCGTCAACCGGCTGGAGGGGGAGGAGCTGCCGGATAAAATGCTGCTGATCCCCCGAGTTCGTTGAAATGTGCATTGACTTTCCCGGTGCCTGTGGAGTAGAATAGCGAATGCGAGTAGGCTGGACAGTCGCGGGGACAAGGCGAAAGCCTGTTCATGAGGAAAGTCCGGGCTCCACAGGGCAAGGATAACGGGTAACGCCCGCCGAAGGCGACTTCAGGAAAAGTGCAACAGAGATATACCGCCTCGTCCGCCTGCGCAAGGAGGCGGCGGGGTAAGGGTGGAAAGGCGAGGTAAGAGCTCACCCGACGGCGTGTGAAAGCGTCCGTCGCTGTAAACTCTATTCGGAGCAACACCGGTATGGGAGCGCATGGCCGGCCCGGCCGCTCCCGGGGTGGCTTGAGCGTACCGGCAACGGTGCGCCTAGATAGATGACTGTCGAAACAGAACCCGGCTTATAGGCCTGCTCGCACCAGAAAAAGGGAGGCCCTCCGCGTATGCGGTGGGTCTCCCTTTTTTCCTTGTTCACATCTCGCTGTACCGCGCCAGAAATTGGCGGGTGCGCTCCTGCGCGGGATGGTCGATGACCTCCTTGGCGGGGCCCTGCTCCACGATCACGCCGCCGTCCATGAAGATCACCTGATCAGCTACGTCCCGGGCGAAGGCCATCTCGTGGGTGACGATGACCATGGTGGTGTGCTGGTCGGCAAGGTCACGGATGACCCGCAGCACCTCGCCGGTCAATTCGGGGTCCAACGCGCTGGTAGGCTCATCGAAGCACAGAATGTCCGGCTTCATAGCCAGTGCCCGCGCGATGGCCACACGCTGCTGCTGACCGCCGGACAGCTGGTGGGGGTAGTTGTCCATCCGCTGCCCCAGACCGATATCCTCCAGCAGCCGCCGCCCCTCGGCGACGATGCTCTCATGGCTCTCGCCGGTCTTTTCCGACTTGGCCATCAGCTCCCGCGCCAGCGTCACATTTTGCAGCGCTGTGTACTGTGGGAACAGGTTGAAGCTCTGGAACACCAGCCCGAAGTGCAGCCGCTTCTTGCGGATATCGCTTTCAGAGCGGGAGTCGTGCTCCGCCGCGTCAAACAGCTTTTCGCCCCGGACGGAGATGACACCCTTGTCCGGCGTCTCCAGAAAATTCAGGCAGCGCAGCAGCGTGGTCTTGCCGCTGCCGGAGGAGCCGATGATGCTCAGCGCCTGCCCCTCCTCCAGAGAGAAGCTGATGTCCTTCAGCACCGGGGTGTCGCCGAAGTGCTTTTCGATGTGCTGTACGTCCAAAATCGCCATGTGCGGCACCTCCTCCTTAACGGAAATAGCTGAGCTTGCGCTCCGTGTAGTTGAACAGCAGCGTCAGAATGCCCACAAAGGCCAGATAGAACACCGCCGTGTAGAACAAGGGCCATACGATACCGGCGGACTTCATATAGGACTCGCCGGTCATGATCAGCTCCATGATGGAGATGGTCTTGGCAAGGGAGGTATCCTTCACCAGCGTGATGACCTCGTTGGACATGGGGGGAACGATGCGCTTGACCATTTGCAGCAGCGTGACCTTGAAGAAGATCTGCCACTTGGTCATGCCCAGCACCTGCCCGGCCTCCTGCTGCCCTACCGGCACACTCTCAATGCCGCCCTTGTAGATCACGGCGAAATAGCAGGCGTAGTTGATGACGAAGGCGATGACGCAGGCCGCCATACGCCCGTCGGCAAACTGCCCCCACAGGTTAAAGTGAAACCACTTGCCGGGGCCGTAAAAGATGATGATGAGCTGGAGCATCAGCGGTGTACCGCGGATGATCCAGACGATCACGTTAAAGAGCCAGCTCACCGGCTTGCACCGGCTGCGCAGGGCGAAGGCGATGAGAAGTCCCAGCGGCAGGGAGAAAAGCAGTGTCAGAAAAAACAGCTTCAAAAGCTGCCCCATACCGGCCAGCAGGGAGAGAGTGACAGTCCAAAACATGAAAAAAGCTCCTTCGTGGTTACTTGCGCGGGGGAGGGGATACGCTGCCCCACGGCGGGGGACGCCGTTGCGCCCTCCGCCGCGGGGATCACTTTATACGGTATTTTGCAGCGGTTACTTGGTGATGACCACCTGTGCGTTCTCGCAGTAGGCATTGGTGCATTCCATAGCCGCCTGCACGCCGTCGGTCAGGGTCATGCCGTTCCACACGCAGTCGATCTGCTTGCCGTCCAGCTCCTCCACCTTCATGTCCCAGTTGATGACCTGGAACTCCACCGCAACGCCCAGCTTCTCGGCGACCAGCTTGGCCATGTCGGCGTCGAAGCCGATCCACTCGCCGTTTGCATCCTTATAGTCCATGGGCTCGAACTCGGTGATGCCCACCACCAGCTTGCCCTTGTCCTTGATGTACTGCACATCGCTGTCGGATGCGGAGGCGGTAAATTCACTGGCGGGCTGCTCCACCAGAGCCTCCTGCACACCGTAGGTCTTGGCCAGCTCCACCATGGTGCCGTCGGCATAGGCGTCAGCCATGACGCTGTTGATGAAGGAGGCCAGATCGCTGCCCTTGCGGCAGCCCACGCCGTACAGCTCAGAGTTCAGCTTCTGGTCGGTGACTTTCAAATCGGGGTAGCTGGTGTTCTCACCCACCATGGCGCCCGCCATCAGCAGGTCGATGATCGCGGCGTCCGCCGTACCGGCGTCCACCTCCATCAGTGCATTGGCCTGAGAGCCGACAGGCACGGTCTTGAAGCCGTTGGCCAGCGCTACCTCCTCACCGGCGGAGCCAGCCTCCACGGCGTAGGTGATCTCTGCCGGAGTATCTGCGTCATCCGGTGCGTCTGTGTTGTCCTTTTGTTCGCCGCAGGCCGCAAGGCTCATCATCATGCCCAGCGCCAGCAGCATTGCGAGAAGCTTTTTCATAGGGAGTACCTCCATTTTAATATTGTGGCGTTTCGCCCGGTCTGGTGTGCCTGCGATACGGTCTGTCCCGTACCGCTCATTCATTACGCTAACATACTAACACTTTAGCGCGATAATGTAAAGAAGTAATTCCGCCGATTGTAGGGAATGTAACCGGGTGCGCTTTTGTGCAGGCTGTCTAAAAGAGGCGGCGCAGCACCCTGTTTGGGGCGGAACGGTATACGGTACAAAGAAAACTTTCCCCCAAAAACCGGAAAACGCATTGAAGAAATGATGCCGGTGCAGTATAATGCAAGAGCATCAAATCAATTCAGGGAGGGGAATGACCCTATGACTCTGCGGGAATATGTGGATTCCTTACGAAATAAAACGGTGGCGGTGCTGGGTGTCGGCGTCAGCAATACGCCGCTGGTACGGCTGCTGCTGCAAAACGGCGTCTCCGTCGCCGTCTGCGACAAGCGGACGCGGCAGCAGATGGGGGCGCTGGCCGACGAGCTGGAGCGCGGCGGCTGTACGCTGCGCCTTGGTCCCGACTATCTGGAGGGGCTGCATGAGGACGTGATCTTCCGCACGCCAGGTCTGCGGCCCGATATGCCCCAAATCGCCGCCGCTGTATCCGGCGGCAGCGTGCTGACCAGCGAGATGGAGGCGTTCTTTCAGGTCTGCCCGTGTCCCATCATCGCCGTTACCGGCTCTGACGGTAAGACCACGACCACCACGATCATTGCCGAGCTGCTGAAGGCCGCCGGTAAGACGGTGTGGCTGGGCGGCAACATCGGCCATCCGCTGCTGTGCGACGCGGATCGGATGCGGCCGGAGGACTATGCGGTGCTGGAGCTGTCCAGCTTCCAGCTGATGACCATGGAGCGCAGCCCCCACATTGCCGTGGTGACCAATCTGGCGCCTAACCATCTGGATATGCACCGGGACATGGCGGAATATGTGGCCGCCAAGGAGAACATCTTCCGGCATCAGCGCCCCGGCGATATCGCGGTATTCAACGCCGACAACGGCATCACAGCCGAGCAGTCGTCCCGCGCTGTGGGCCGCAGCCGCCTGTTCAGCAGGCAGTCCGAGCCGCGGGACGGCGTGTTTCTGCGGGGGGAGGACATCGTCTGCCGCAGCACGGCGGGGGAGCGGGTCATCATGACCACGGCGGACATCAAGATCCCCGGCGTCCATAACGTAGAGAACTACATGGCGGCTATCGCTGCCGTGGACGGCCTTGTGCCGGACGATATCATCCGCGATTTTGCCCGCAGCTTCGGCGGCGTGGAGCATCGCATCGAGCTGGTACGCACCTACAAGGGCGTTCGGTACTACAACGATTCCATCGCGTCCAGCCCCTCCCGCACCATCGCCGGACTGCGATCCTTCCGGGAGAAGGTCATTCTCATCGCCGGGGGCTACGACAAGCACATCCCCTTCGATGTGCTGGGGCCGGAGGTGACGGCGCACGTCAAGCTGCTGGTGCTGTGCGGCGCTACGGCGGGGAAGATCCGCGCCGCGGTGGAGGCCGCGCCGGACTATGGCCCCGGCCATCCGGAGATCCTGGAGGTCACGCCCTTCCGCGCTGCAGTGGAGGCCGCCCGTGACCGCGCCGTATCCGGCGATGTGGTAACGCTGTCCCCGGCCTGCGCCGCCTTTGACCAGTTCAAGAACTTTGCCGAGCGGGGCAAGACCTTTAAGGAGATCGTCAACGGCTGGCCGGAGGAATGAGGAAAAGCCGTGGCGTCATAGACTCCCTGCAAGGGGGTGAGCGCCATGGGACGGCTCCGCTATCTGCGATTCACAGGGCGGCAGAGGGTGCTGATCTGGCTGACAGTCATTTTTACGCTGCTGCTGGCACTGACCGTGGCGGTCGTGCTGCACATGAAGCCCGTTGTGGTGGATCTGGCCACGGCCCGCACATCCAATGCGGTGAACCGCATCGTGGTGGCCGCCGTCAACGACGCGGTGGACAGCGGACGCATCGACTACGAGCAGCTGGTGGACTTCGACAAGGACGCTGAGGGCCACGTCACGGCGCTGAGAAGCAACATGGCGGCATTCAACCGTTTGCAGGCATCTATCGCCGACGATATTTTACAGCGCATGGCAGAGGTATCCTCCACCGATCTGGCCATTCCCATCGGAACGCTGACCGGCTCGCCGCTGCTGGCGGGACGCGGGCCGTGCCTCCGTGTGCGGATGCAGTCCGTGGGGACGGCCACCGCCCGGTTCGATAACCAGTTTTCCTCTGCCGGGATCAACCAGACCCGCCACCGCATCATTCTGGATGTGGATGTCCATGTCAGCATCCTGCTGCCGGGACTGACCACCTATACCAAGGTGTCCAACGAGATCTCCGTGGCGGAGACGGTCATCGTCGGCGGCGTACCGGAGACGTATACCTATTTCAGCACCACACCGGACGAGGTCGAGAACTATGCCGACGAATACATCATCAACAACGCTTGAGAGGTCACACAATGAACTACCGTGAAGAAATGAAGGAGCTGCGGGACACCCTGAACGCCCATGGCTACCGCTACTATGTTTTGGATGAGCCCACCATCTCCGATTATGAGTATGACCATATGCTGCGCCGCTTGGAGGAGCTGGAGGCCGCGCATCCAGAGGAGATCACGCCGGACTCGCCCACCCAGCGCGTCGGCGGACGCACGCTGTCCGAATTTGAACAGGTGACCCATCCCGTCCCGCTGGAGAGCTTGCAGGATGTGTTCAACGACGACGAGGTATGCCAGTTTCTGGAAAAGATCCCGCTGGACGCGCCGGTGTGGAGCGTGGAGCCCAAGGTGGACGGCCTCTCCGTGGCGCTGGAGTACCGGGACGGCGTGTTCGTCCGGGGCGCTACCCGGGGTGACGGACGGGTAGGAGAGGACGTGACCGAGAATCTCCGCACCATCCGCTCCATTCCCATGACGCTGCCGGAGAAGCTGCCCCGGCTCATCGTCCGGGGCGAGGTCTATATGGCCCGCAGCGTATTTGAGGAGATCAACGCACGCCGGGAGCTGGAGGGGAAACCCCTGATGGCCAACCCCCGCAACGCCGCCGCCGGCTCTCTGCGGCAGCTGGATCCGAAGATCGCGGCGCAGCGCCGTCTGGATATCGCCGTGTTCAATCTCCAGCTGGCGGAGGGACGGACGTTCGCCACCCATACGGAGACCATCGACTATCTGGCGTCTCAGCATTTCAAGGTCATCCCCCACAAGCAGCTGTCAAGACCTGCCGACATTCTGGCGGAGATCGCACGGCTGGGCGACCGGCGGGAGGATTTTCCCTTCGACATCGACGGCGCGGTCATCAAGCTGGACGAGCTGGCGGCGCGGGATGTGCTGGGCAGTACCGCCAAGTGTCCCCGCTGGGCCATCGCCTACAAGTACCCGCCGGAGACGAAGGAGACGGTGCTGCGGGATATCGTGGTGCAGGTGGGCCGTACCGGTGTGCTGACGCCAAAGGCGGAGCTGGAGCCGGTGCGTCTGGCAGGTACTACCGTGACCTACGCCACCCTGCACAACCAGGACTATATCACCCAGAAGGATATCCGCATCGGCGACACGGTGCTGGTCCGCAAGGCGGGGGAGATCATTCCCGAGATCGTGGCGGTGGTGCCGGACAAGCGTCCGGCGGACGCGCAGCCCTACACACTGCCGGAGCGCTGCCCTGTCTGCGGCGCGGAGGTAGTGCGGGACGAGGACGGCGCGGCGCTGCGCTGCACCGGCGCAGAGTGTCCCGCCCAGCTGCTGCGAAACCTGACCCACTTTGCCAGCCGGAACGCCATGGACATCGACGGCCTTGGCCCTGCCGTTATACAGCAGCTGGTGAACAGCGCCCTTGTCAAGACCGCCGCCGACCTGTACGCCCTCCGGCCGGAGCAGATCGAGGGGCTGGATCGCATGGGACAGAAGTCCGCCCAGAATGCGGTGGACGCCATCGCAAAGAGCAAGGAGGACGATCTGTGGCGTCTCATTTTCGCATTGGGTATCCGGCAGGTAGGGGAGAAGGCCGCCAAGGTGCTGGCTGCGCGCTTCGGCACCATGGGTGCGCTGGCTGCCGCCTCAGAGGAGGAGCTGACCGCCATTGATGATGTGGGACCCATCACGGCGAAATATATCCGGCAGTGGATGGACAGTCCCCAGTCGAAGGATCTGCTGGCGCGGCTGGAGGCGGCCGGGCTGAATATGACCTGTAAAGAGGAAATGGTTGACAGCCGTTTTGCCGGAATGACTTTCGTCCTTACCGGTGCGCTGGAGAAATTCACCCGCGACGAGGCGGGTGAGATGATCGAAAAGCGGGGCGGCAAGGCGTCCGGCTCCGTATCGAAAAAGACCACCTATGTGGTGGTGGGCGCGAATGCCGGCAGCAAGCTGCAAAAGGCGCAGCAGCTGGGCATCCCCGTGCTGACCGAGGACGAGTTTTTGGCGCTTCTGAAGTAAGGAGGTACACATCATGGCGGAGAACACCGACAAGAGCCTGCTGCATCAGGTCATTTACAGCGTCTTTGTACGCAACCACACCAAGGAGGGTACATTCCGCGGGCTGGAGAACGATCTGGATCGTCTGCGCGGGCTTGGCACGGACATCATCTGGCTCATGCCGATCCATCCCATCGGCGTGGAGGGCCGCAAGGGGACGCTGGGCAGTCCCTACGCCATCCGGGATTACCGCGGCATTAACCCGGAATACGGTACAAGGGAGGACTTTGCCCATCTGGTGGACGCTATCCACGACCGCGGCATGAAGTGCATCATCGACGTGGTGTACAACCACACCTCACCGGACTCCGTGCTGGCGCAGACCCACCCGGCGTACTTCCTCCGCGACAGCGAGGGGCGTCCCACCCGCAAGGTGGCGGACTGGTGGGACGTGGTGGATCTGGACTACACCAACCGCGAGCTGTGGACGTACCAGATCGATACGCTGAAGCAGTGGGCCGCCATCGTGGACGGCTTTCGCTGCGATGTAGCCAGCAGCGTGCCGCTGGAATTCTGGTGCGAGGCGCGCCGTCAGGTAGAGGCGGTGCGTCCCGGCTGCATCTGGCTGGCGGAAAGCGTCCACGGCGCGCATGTGCTGGGGTTGCGCCGCATGGGTGCGGCCTGTGCCACGGACACCGAGCTGTACCGCGCCTTCGATATGACCTATGATTACGATGTGTGGCCCTTCTACGAGAGATTTTTGAAGGGCGAGCTGTCCCTGCGCACCTACACGGATATCCTGAACTATCAGGAGCTGACGTACCCCACCGGCTACATCAAGGCGCGCTGTCTGGAAAACCACGATACGCCCCGTGCGGCCTCGTGGCTGGACAGCGACCGCCAACTATACCACTGGCTGGGCTTTCTCTACTTCCAGCGGGGCGCCGCCATGCTGTACAGCGGCATGGAGTACGCGCCGAAAAAACAGGTGAGCCTGTTCGACGCTGATGATAACTACGGCGATATGCGGTTGGATGTACAGCTGTATCTGGGACGCTGCAAGGCCATGAAGCAGACGCTGCCGCTGGGCGGCGGCTTTTGGTGGGAGGCGCCGGACGACAGCGTGGCGCTGGGCCACTACGACGGGCCGGAGGGGCAGGCGTTGGGCATCTTTGACCTGCGCGGCCGGGGCGGTGAGGTATCTGTAAGCCTGCCGGACGGCGTGTATCGGAACCGTCTGGGCGGGGAGGTCACCGTCCGGAACGGCAGGCTGCCGCTGGGTGAATACCCCGTGGTGATCTGATGCGGGCCGCCGCTATTGGTTTTTTATACAAAGCAAAAAGAGATTCTGTGACGTATGTCACAGAATCTCTTTTGTTCATTGACCTGCGGCAATCGAAATGCTATACTTTTACACGGTATATCTAAGCTCTTTCCTGTGGCAAAGCAGGGAGGAGCCGATAGAAAAGAGGAGGAAAGAATCATATGAGCAAGATCATGAAGATCTGCGACGGCAACGAGGCGGCGGCATACGTCGCCTATGCGTTCTCCGAGGTCGCAGCCATCTACCCCATCACACCCTCCAGCCCTATGGCGGAGCACGCCGACGCGTGGTCGGCCAACGGCAAGAAGAACATCTTCGGCCAGCCGGTTCGTCTGGTGGAGATGCAGTCCGAGGCCGGCGCCTGCGGCGCGTGCCACGGCGCACTGGAGGCCGGTGCGCTGGCCACCAGCTTCACCGCCTCTCAGGGCTTGATGCTGATGATCCCCACCCTGCACCGTATCTCCGGCGAGCGTCTGCCCGGTGTGCTGCACGTGGCGTCCCGCACCGTGGGTACCCACGCATTCTCCATCTTCGGCGACCACTCCGACGTAATGAACTGCCGCCAGACGGGCTTTGCCCTGCTTTCCAGCGGCAGCGTGCAGGAATCCGCCGATCTGGCTGCCGTGGCACATTTGAGCGCCATCAAGGCCCGCATCCCGTTCCTGCACTTCTTCGACGGCTTCCGTACCAGCCATGAGATCCAGAAGATCGACGTGCTGAGCTATGACGAGTACGCCAAGCTGGTGGACCGCAACGCACTGGCTGCCTTCCGCGCCAATGCCCTGAACCCGGAGGATCCCCGGATGCGTTCTCTGGTGGATAACCCCGACATCTACTTCCAGCTCCGTGAGTCCAACAACACGGCATACGCTGAGCTGCCCGACATCGTGGAGGACTACATGGCTCAGATCAGCAAGCTGACCGGCCGTGAGTACCACCTGTTCAACTACTACGGCGCGCCCGACGCCGAGCGTGTCATCGTGGCCATGGGCTCCGTTGGCGGCTGCGCACAGGAGGTCGTCAACCATCTGAACGCCAAGGGCGAGAAGGTAGGCTTCCTGCAGGTGCACCTGTTCCGCCCCTTCTCCCGCAAGCACCTGATGGCCGCCATGCCCAAGACGGTGAAGAAGATCGCCGTTCTCGACCGCGTCAAGGAGATTGGCTCCATCGGCGAGCCTCTGTACGAGGATATCTGCGCCGCCTATATCAACGAGAGCGACCGCCCCGCCATCTACGCCGGCCGCTACGGTCTGAGCAGCAAGGACACCACCCCCGCCCAGATCAAGGCTGTGTTCGACAACCTGCTGCTGGATGAGCCGAAGAATCACTTCACCATCGGCATCGTGGACGATGTGACCCATCTGTCCCTGCCCGTGGGCGCACCCCTGCTCACCGAGCCGGAGGGCACCATCTCCTGCAAATTCTGGGGTCTCGGCTCCGACGGTACGGTGGGCGCCAACAAGAACTCCATCAAGATCATCGGCGAGACGACGGATATGTACTGTCAGGCGTACTTTGAGTACGACACCAAGAAATCCTTCGGCATCACCAAGAGCCATCTGCGCTTCGGTAAGCACCCCATCAGCTCCACCTACTATGTGAGCAACGCGGACTTCATCGCCTGCCACAATCAGACATACCTGACCAAGTACGACATCATCCACGAGCTGAAGCCCCACGGCAGCTTCCTGCTGAACTGCGAGTGGGCGGAGAGCGAGCTGGAGCAGCACGTTCCCGGCGAGATCCTCAAGTATATCGCCGACAACGACATCAAGTTCTATATCATCGACGCCAACAAGGAGTCGCAGGCGCTGGGTCTGGGCAACCGCTCCAACATGGTGCTGCAGGCCGCCTTCTTCAAGCTGGCCAACGTCATCCCCGTTGAGGATGCCGTGGCCCACATGAAGGACGCCGTCAAGAAGACCTACGGCCTGAAGGGCGAGAAGATCGTCAACATGAACATCGCCGCTGTGGACGCCGGCCTTAACGCACTGGTGGAGGTCAAGGTGAAGCCCGAGTGGACGAACCTTACCGACAAGGCGCTGAAGCCCGCCGACGAGAACCTGCCCTACGTCATCAAGAACATTCTGGTACCCATCAACGCCCAGAAGGGCGACGATCTGCCCGTCTCCGCTTTCAAGGGCATGGAGGACGGCACCATGCCGCTGGGTACCTCCCGCTACGAGAAGCGCGGCATCGCCACCCATCTGCCTGTGTGGGATGCTGCCGAGTGCCTCCAGTGCAATATGTGCTCCTTTGTCTGCCCCCACGCCGTCATCCGCCCGTTCCTGCTGGACGAGGGCGAGGTCAAGGCGGCTCCCGTGGATATGACGCTGGTGGATGCCAAGGGCCCCGGTCTGGACGGCCTGAAGTATACCATGGGCGTGTCCACGCTGGACTGCACCAGCTGCGGCAGCTGTGTGGCCTCCTGCCCCAAGAGCGGCAAGGCGCTGAAGATGGTGCCTGCTCACGAGGTGTCTCTGGATCAGACCGGCTGGAACTTCCTGACCGGCGTGAAGGAAAAGACCTCCCGCGTGGACAAGTTCACCCTGAAGGGCAGCCAGTTCAAGCAGCCTCTGGTGGAGTTCAACGGCGCCTGCGCCGGCTGCGGCGAGACGCCCTATATCAAGCTGCTGACCCAGATGTTCGGCGACAAGATGTATCTGGCCAACGCCACCGGCTGCACCCAGGCCTGGGGCGCGGCCATGCCCTGTGTGCCGTACTGCAAGAACGCCGAGGGCAAGGGTGTGGCATGGTCTAACTCCCTGTTTGAGAACAACGCTGAGTTCTCCTACGGTATGTGTCTGGCTGTCAAGCAGCTTCGCGAGTGCGTCACCGGCTACGTCAAGGAGCTGGATGCGCTGACAAAGGATGAGACCGTCAAGGCCGCCATTGCCAAGTGGCTGGAGACCTACGAGGATCTGGATGCCTCCACTCCCGCTACCGAGGCGCTGGTGGCGCTGCTGGAGAATGGCAAGTTCTCTGCCGAGGAACAGGCCATCGTGGACGAGATCCTCAAGCGCAAGAAGGATATGTCCAAGAAGACCATGTGGATGTACGGCGGCGACGGCTGGGCCTACGACATCGGCTACGGCGGCCTCGACCACGTCTTCGCCATGGGCGAGGATGTCAACGTGCTGCTGGTGGACACCGAGGTGTACTCCAATACCGGCGGACAGTCCTCCAAGGCCACGCCCATCGGCGCGGTGGCGCAGTTCCAGGCCAGCGGCAAGAAGACCAAGAAGAAAGACCTTGGTATGCTGATGATGACCTACGACAACGTGTACGTGGCACAGTGCTCCATGGGCGCCAATCCCAACCAGCTCATCAAGGCCATCAAGGAGGCCGAGGCTCACAAGGGTCCGTCCATCGTCATCTGCTACGCGCCCTGCATCAACCACGGTATCAAGAAGGGCATGAACAACGTCCAGCAGGAGATGAAGGACGCTGTCAACTCCGGCTACTGGAACCTGTACCGGTATAGCCCGGAGACCAAGACCTTCACGCTGGACAGTAAGGAACCCACCATGCCGCTGTATGACTTCATGAAGGGCGAGGTGCGCTATGCCTCTCTGGAGCTGAGCTTCCCCGAAAATGCCAAGGTGCTGTTCGCCGAGGCAGAGGAGGCCGCCAAGGAGAAGTACGACGCCTACAAGCGCCGTGCGGAGAAGTAAGGAAGTTTCTCTGTGGTAAACTTCTTCGTGAATTTGTGACAAAATAAGATAGAGCCGCCCTTGGGGTGGCTCTATCTTATTTTTCTATTGTTTCGGCGCAGATTATTTTTTATTGCGGTGATAAATATCCGTTAATTTGTTGACATACAGCAGGGAGAGTGATAAAATTAACAAAGTAAATCCGACTTCATGAGGGGAAAGGGAGAACACTATGGCAGTACCGTTTGACTACACATCAGAATACAGACGCAAGCTCTGTACACCGGATGAAGCCGCCAAGGTCGTTAAGAGCGGTGACTGGATCGACATCGGCATGGGCGCGGGCTTTCCCTCGTTAATGGACGCCGCCATTGCCCGCCGTAAGGAGGAGCTGCGGGACGTGAAGATCCGCGGTTATCTGATCTTTGAACCCATTCAGATGGTGGAGTGCGACCCCACCCGCCAGCACTTTGTCTACAACAGCTGGCATATGTCCGGCTACGAGCGCAAGCTCTGCGACAAGGGGCTTTGCAACTTCAACCCCATGGTGTTCCGCAATCTGGGCTGGTACTACACCCAGTTCCTGACAGTGAACGTGGCCATGATGTGCGTCACCCCCATGAATGAGCACGGCTACTTCAACTTCGCCGCCTCCACCGCCTCCGCCCGCGCCACGCTGGACAAGGCGGACATCGTGATCCTGGAGGTCAACGAGAATCTGCCCTGGGTCTACGGCGGTCTGGACGAGTGCATTCACATCAGCGACGTGGATATGATCGTGGAGGGTCCCCACGGCGCACTGCCCAGCGTCAAGTCGCCTCCCGCCTCCGAGGCGGAGATGAAGATCGCCGAGTATGTGGTACAGAACATGGTGGACGGCTCCACGCTCCAGCTGGGTATCGGCTCACTGCCCAACGCCGTGGGTCAGATGATCGCCAAGAGCGACCTGAAGGGTCTGGGCATCCATACGGAGATGCTGTGCGACAGCTATCTGGATATGTACAAGGCCGGCAAGATCACCAATACCCACAAGCGGCTGGATCGCTATAAGAGCATCTTTGGCCTTGCCATCGGCTCTCCCGACCTGTACGACTGGATCCGGGAAAACCCCGGCGTGGTCACATACCCCATCAGCTACTGCAACGACCCTGCCAACGTGGGCAAGCAGGACAACTTCGTGTCCATCAACAACTGCATTTCCGTGGATCTGTACGGTCAGATCTGCGCCGAAAGCTCCGGCATCCGCCAGATCAGCGGTACCGGCGGCCAGCTGGACTTCCTGGAGGGTGCGGCGCTGTCCAACGGCGGCAAGGCGTTTATCTGCCTGACCTCTTCCTTCACGGATAAGCAGGGCAACGTCAAGTCCCGCATCAACCCGCTGCTGTCCCCCGGCGATATCGTCACCGATCCCCGCAGCCTGGCATACTACATCGTCACCGAGTACGGCGGCGTCAATCTGGTGGGCTGCTCCACGTGGGAGCGTGCGGAGAAGCTGATCAGCATCGCCCACCCCATGTTCCGCGATGAGCTGATCGCCAACGCGGAGAAGCAGGGCATCTGGATCCGCTCCAACAAGCGGTAATACAACACAAATCAAATACGAACGGGGAGCGGTCATCCGCTCCCCGTTTTCCGATAAAGAGAACTGTCTTGACATTTTTTCGCGGATATAGTATACTCCCACCATACGAAAACAGCGATGATGAGAAGCAGTAAGCGGTCAGCGGATGCCAAGAGAGGGTGCGGCAGGTGTAAGCGCCCGTGACGCCCCGCCCAAGTCGTCTCGGAGCTTCGGGCTGAACGAGCAGTAGGCCACGACGGATGCCCTCCGTTATCGGGGCGGGGTGTAGCTGCACCCATGAGTGCGGGAGTTTTCCCGAATACAGGTGGTACCACGGACGTATATGTTCGCCCTGTTTTGCTATGGCAAAACGGAGCGGACTTTTTGTTTTGCCAAATACTCAAAAAGGAGAAAGCATATGAAAGAACTGCCGAAGGTGTACGATCCGCGGGACGTGGAGTCCCGGATCTACCAGATGTGGATGGACGGCGGCTGCTTCAAGGCCAAGCCCGATCCGGACAAGAAGCCGTTTTCCATCGTCATGCCGCCCCCCAACGTCACCGGCCAGCTCCACATGGGACACGCGCTGGACTGCACGCTGCAGGACATCCTGACCCGCTTCAAGCGGATGCAGGGCTATGAGGCACTGTGGCTCCCCGGCACAGACCACGCCGGCATCGCCACCCAGATCAAGGTGGAGGAGGAGCTGCGTACCAAGGAGGGGCTGACCCGCTACGATCTGGGCCGCGAGAAGTTTTTGGAGCGCGTCTGGGCGTGGAAGGAGAAGTATGGCGACCGTATTGTGGAGCAGCAGAAGAAGATGGGTGCGTCCTGCGACTGGGACCGCAGCCGCTTCACCATGGACGAGGGCTGCTCCCGCGCTGTCCGCGAGACGTTTTGCGAGCTGTACGAGAAGGGGCTGATCTACAAGGGCAGCCGCATCATCAACTGGTGTCCCAACTGCCTGACGGCGCTGTCTGACGCCGAGGTGGAGTATGTGGACAAGCCCGGCCACCTGTGGTACGTGCGCTACCCGCTGAGCGACGGCAGCGGCGATATCATCATCGCCACCACCCGTCCGGAGACCATGCTGGGCGATACCGGTGTGGCGGTCAACCCGGAGGATGAGAAGTTCAAGCACCTCATCGGCAAGACCTGCATCCTGCCGCTGGTGGGCCGTGAGATCCCCATCGTGGGCGACGAGTACTGCGAGATCGGCTTCGGCACCGGCGCCGTGAAGATGACCCCGGCCCACGACCCCAACGACTTTGAGGTGGGTCTGCGCCACCATCTGGAGGTTATCCGCTGCATCGCCGACGACGGCAAGATCAACGAGAACGGCGGCAAGTACGAGGGTATGGACCGCTATGAGTGCCGCAAGGCCATTGTGGCCGATCTGGAGGCCGAGGGCTATCTGGTCAAGGCCGAGCCCTACTCCCACAACGTTGGCACCTGCTACCGCTGCCACAACGATGTGGAGCCGCTGATCTCTGCCCAGTGGTTCGTGAAGATGGCGCCGCTGGCCAAGGAGGCCATCCGTGTGGTGGAGGACGGCACCATCAAATTTGTGCCGGAGCGTTTCACCAAGACCTATATCAACTGGATGGAAAATGTCCACGACTGGTGCATCTCCCGCCAGCTCTGGTGGGGTCATCAGATCCCCGCTTGGTACTGCGACGAGTGCGGCCATATCAACGTGAGCCGTACCGACCCCACCAAGTGCGAAAAGTGCGGCTGCACCCACCTGACCCGCGAGGAGGACGTGCTGGATACATGGTTCAGCTCGGCTCTGTGGCCCTTCTCCACCATGGGCTGGCCCGATTTGGACGCCGCTGACCTGAACTACTGGTACCCCACCTCCGTTATGGTCACCGGCTACGATATCATCTTCTTCTGGGTGGCACGCATGATCTTCTCCGGCATGGAGCAGATGAAGAAGGAGCCGTTCAAGACGGTGTTTATCCACGGTCTGGTCCGCGACGACAAGGGCCGCAAAATGTCCAAGTCCCTGGGCAATGGCATCGACCCGCTGGAGATGGCGGAGAAGTACGGCGCCGACGCTCTGCGCTTCAACCTCATCACCGGCAACAGCCCCGGCAACGATATGCGTTTCTTTGTGGAGAAGTGCGAGGCTATGCGCAACTTCGCCAATAAGATCTGGAACGCCAGCCGCTTCGTGATGATGAACCTGTCCATCGACAAGGTGCAGCTGCCGGAGAAGCTGGAGCTGGAGGACAAGTGGGTGCTCAGCCGCCTGAATACGCTGATCCGCGAGGTCACCGACAATCTGGAGGCGTATGAGCTGGGCGTGGCCTCCGCCAAGATCTACGACTTCATCTGGGACACCTACTGCGACTGGTATATCGAGCTGACCAAGACCCGTCTCAATGGCGAGGACGAGGCCGCCAGGCTGGCCGCCGAGAACGTGCTGTGCTACGTGCTGCTGCGGATCATGGAGCTGCTGCATCCGTTCATGCCCTTCATTACCGAGGAGATCTGGCAGGCGCTGCCCCACGAGGGTGACTATCTGATCACCGCCAAGTGGCCGGAGTATCAGGACGCCCTGCACTTCCCGGAGGCAGAAACCGCTATGGAGGCGGTGAAGGATGCCATCTCTGCCATCCGCGCCCGCCGCGCCGAGATGAACGTGCCGCCCAGCCGCAAGGCACAGGTGGTCATTGTGGCAGCCCAGCCGGAAAACTATCAGATGGGCGCGCATTTCATCACCCGTATGGCCTACGCCAGCGAGCTGACGGTGCAGACCGCCGCGCCCGCCGACCTGACCGGTATGGTGACAGTGGCGACCCACGATGCTACCATCTATATGCCCATGGCGGAGCTGGTGGATATCGCCAAGGAGCTGGCGCGCATCGCCGCCGAGCGCAAGAAGGCGGAGGAAAACCTCCAGCGCATCGAGGCCAAGCTGGCCAATGAGTCCTTCACCTCCCGGGCGCCGGAAGATGTCGTCAATGCCGAGCGCGAAAAAGCGGAGAAGGCCCGTGCCCTCATCGCCAAGCTTGACGAGTCCGCCGCTGCCATGCAGATCTGAATTTTCTGACCGTACAGGCATGATTCGACAGTAAAAACTGCATAGATACACTATAATCACCGTAGATCAACGATCTGCGGTGATTATTTTTACAAAGGAGCATTGGATATGGAAGTGTTGACCAGATGTGAGGGGAACTGTTTGGAGTTCTTTTTGAAAGGGGAGTTAGACCATCACGGCGCACAGGGTCTTCTGCTCCGCTTGGAGCAGGACATACAGAAGGCGCTGCCGATGGCACTGATCCTGGATTTCACGGACGTGACGTTTATGGACAGCTCCGGCATCGCCGTAGCGCTGCGGGGCTGGCAGCGTATGCGGGAGCTGGGAGGTGCCGTGACACTGCGCCATGTAGCGCCGCAGCCCCGGAAGGTATTTGAGGCGGCAGGCATTGGGCGAATGATGACCATCGCTTGAGAAGATAGGAGGAGAGTACATATGACACGCGCCGAAAACTATGTGACCATCGAATTTCTCAGCCGCAGCAGCAACGAGAGCTTTGCGCGCTCCGCTGCGGCGGGCTTTGCGCTGCAGCTTGATCCAACGCTGGACGAGATGGGCGACATCAAGACCGCCGTCAGTGAAGCGGTAACCAACGCCATCGTCCACGCTTATCCGGACGCGCTGGGGAAGATCGTCATGAAGATGAAGCTGCTCAAGGGAAACGTGCTGGAGATCACCATTCGCGATTGGGGCTGCGGCATCGCCGATGTAGAGGAGGCACGGCGTCCGCTGTTCACCACCGGCGGCAGCGAACGCAGCGGTATGGGCTTCACCATCATGGAGAGCTTTATGGACAAGCTCACCATCCGTTCGATAGCAGGTAAGGGTACCTCCGTCCAGATGCGAAAGCGCATCGCGCCGCGTCTGGTGTCGCGATGACGGCGGAGGACCGTATGGCGCTGTTGGAGCGGGCGCAGCAGGGAGACGATGACGCCTGCCAGCAGATGCTCCTGGAAAATACCGGCTTGATCTGGTCGATCGTCAAGCGCTATCGCGGCTGCGGCGTAGAGACGGATGACCTGTATCAGCTTGGATGCATTGGATTTATAAAGGCTGTAAAGGGATTTGACCTCACATACGGAACGCAGTTTTCCACCTACGCCGTACCCAAGATCGCAGGGGAGATCCGCCGCTTCCTGCGGGATGACGGCCCCATAAAAGTTGGACGCACCCTGCGGGAGAAGGGGCAGATGCTCTGGGCAGCCAAGGAGCGCCTGCAAAATCGTCTGGGCTGCGCGCCGCGGCTCTCCGAATTGGCGGAGGAGACCGGCCTCACTGTGGAGGAGATCGCCCACATCGAGCTGGCGGTGGTGGCGCCGGAATCCCTACAGCAGGAGACGACGGAGGGACTGACGCTGGAATCTCTGCTGGGTACGGAGGAGCCGGAGGCGGGCATGGTGGAGCGGCTCGCTCTGCGAGAGGCCATCGACCGCCTGCCGGAACAGGAGAAAAAGACCATCCTTCTCCGGTTTTTCAAGGGCTTGACACAGGAGCAGACCGCCCGGCTCCTGCATGTTTCACAGGTGCAGGTATCCCGCATGGAGCGCCGCAGCTTGCAGAAGCTTCGGGAGCTGCTGAGCGATTGACCGGTAGGTCGCGCTCAGGGCCGCAGCCGCGGCTGCTCCGGTCGAGAGGGCATGGCGCCGCCGTCATCCAGCGGCAAAAACTCCGTCATGACGCCGCGATAGCGCTTGGGGAGAAACGTGTTCTGACAGCGCGGGTTTCGCCGTTCCTTGATGGCCACCGTTTCAAAGAAGGTTTTCCAGAGCCGCCTGTATTGGATCTCCGTCTCATCCGGCGCCGCCAGCTCCAGATGCTCCATCGGTACGATGCAGGCGCGGCCCTGCGCGTGGAACAGGACCTCGCGGTTGGTTCTATCGAAGATGAAAAATGTCTCATTGGCATAACGCTCACAGAAATGGTGGCGCAGCAGAGGCAGAACACGGTTTTTTGGCTCGATCACCGCGCCAAGCACACCGTGATAGTCCGAAAAACGCACAAACCCCCGGAGCTTTTCCAGCTCGCCGCTCATGTGGCGGAGGGCCTTGTGCAGCGGATAGTATACCGGATCGGACAGATCCCCCATGAAGCCGCCGCCCTCCCGCAGCACCTTGCAGGCAAATGTGTAGAGATGCAGCTCCTTGTCCTCCATGCAGGTCAGGAAGGCTCTCCGCAGCACCTTTGCCGCCTGCGCCGACCGGGAAAATATCCCCTGATACACCCGCTTGCTGTGCGCGGCGCTGGTGGGTACAGTGCGCACCTCATACAGCGACAAAAATCCCTCGTCGGAAGAAAAACCGACGGGGGATTCCTTATAGGCATAGCTATCGTAAATGCAGCACAGAAACCCCGCGAACGTCCCATCGTATTGATAGATCACATCCAAGTCGTTCACCCCGCATCATCAAATAATGACAGCTGTTCTGCGCCGCTTTCCGGAAGAAGGCCCCGTTCCATCTGTGCCAGCTGCACCGGCAGCGTGTCCGGCGAGAAGCGCAGTCCCTGCCGCATTCTGCCGCCGCAGGTGATGAAAAACTGTGCTCGCTTCACCACGACGCCCAGCTTTTTCAGATCCTCAAAGCGGAGATGGCTTTGCCGCCGAGCTGACAGGATGCGCCGCGCACTGACCGGGCCGATGCCCGGCACACGCAGCAGCGTCTCCAGATCCGCCCGCATGATCTCCACCGGGAACTGTTCCAGATGCGCCACCGCCCAACTGGATTTCGGATCGAGCCGACAGTCGAAGTTGGGGTGCGCGTCGTCCAGCAGCTCCGCGGCGCGGAAGCCGTAGAAGCGCAGCAGCCAGTCCGCCTGATACAGCCGATGCTCCCGCAGCAGCGGCGGTTTTGTGTCAAGAGCGGGGAGGAGGCGGTTCTCCACCACTGGCACATACGCTGAATAAAACACCCGCTTGAGCCGGTACTTCTCGTACAGCGACTCCGTCAATCGGAGGATGTGCCGGTCATCGTCACCGGTGGCGCCTACAATGAGCTGTGTGCTTTGCCCGGCTGGGGCAAACACCGGCGCGTGCCTGTACTTGGCAAGCTCCGCCTTGCTCTGGCGCACGCCGTCCCGTATCTGTCCCATAGGCCGCAGGATCGCGTCTTTTGTCTTATCCGGTGCCAGTGTCTGCAAGCCGGCTTGCGACGGCAGCTCGATGTTGACGCTGAGACGATCTGCCAACAAGCCAAGCTGCTCCACCAACTCCGGAGACGTGCCTGGAATGGCCTTGGCGTGGATGTAACCGTTGAACCGGTACTCCTCCCGCAGGATGCGAAGCGCCCGTATCATCTGCTCGGTGGTATAGTCCGGGCTGCGCAGTACGCCGCTGGAGAGAAACAACCCTTCGATGTAATTCCGCCGGTAAAAGCCGATGGTCAGCTCCGCCAGCTCCCGCGGTGTGAACGCCGCCCGCCGCGTGTCGTTGCTGCGCCGATTGATACAGTATTTGCAGTCAAAGGCACAGACATTGGTCATCAGTACCTTCAGCAGCGTGATGCAGCGGCCATCCGCCGAAAAGCTGTGGCAGCATCCGGCGATGGAGGAGGTGGTGTTGCCGATCATGCCGGCTCTGGCACCGCGCTGCACACCGCTGGAGGTACAGGCCGCATCGTACTTGGCGGCGTCCGTCAGGATCGTCAGCTTCTCCAGGACATCCATGCTGTTACGCCGTGCGGCGTCTGCGGCGGGGCACCGGATGGTCGATGCAGTCGATGAGCCGCATTACGTTGGCAGCAATGGAACCTGCGCCCAGCAGGGTGATGAGCAATCCGATCGTCGTCATTATAGTTACCTCCATATCAAACTTATGTTCTACCCGCATTATAAATCGAACAGGCGTTCTTGTCAACATAAATCGAACAAAATTTCTACTTATTTTTCGGTAACGGTTGACCGCAGGCCGATGCTGTATTAAAATAGAGGGCAAGAAAGAGAAAAGCGAGGCTTCTTCATGACGGAACTGGAGAGACGATTTATCGCGGCGCGGCGTGCTGCCATTGCCGCCGACTTCCAAAAGCTGAACCCGCGCCAGCAGGAGGGCGTGCTGACCACGGAGGGGCCGCTGCTGCTGCTGGCGGGCGCCGGGTCCGGCAAGACCACGGTGCTTATCAACCGCGTGGCCAATCTGCTGCGCTACGGGCGTGGCAGCGACAGTACGGATATCCCCATCCCCGTGACGGAGGACGTGACGGCGTTTCTGGAGGAATACGCCAAAGCGCCCGACGAGGAGCAGCGTCCGCTGATGCAGTACCTCTGCGCCGTGGAGCCCGCCCGCCCGTGGGAGGTGCTGGCCATCACCTTTACCAATAAGGCCGCCAACGAGCTGAAGGAGCGGCTGGGCCGTATGCTGGGGGAGAAGGTGGCGCAGGACGTGTGGGCGTCCACATTTCACTCCGCCTGTGTCCGTATCCTGCGCCGGGACATCGACCGTCTCGGCTTTGACCGCAGCTTCACCATCTACGATACGGACGACAGCAAGCGGGTCATTAAAGACATCCTCAAGGAGCTGTCGCTGGACGAGAAGGCGTTTCCACCCAGAGAGATCCTGAGCGTTATTTCCCGTGCAAAGGACGATATGCAGTCGCCGGAGGCGTTTATTCAGCAGTGGCAGGCCATTAACGATTGGCGGCGCATCAGGATCGGTAAAGTCTATGCACTTTACAACAGAAAGCTGCGGGACGCCAATGCGCTGGACTTCGACGACATCATCCTGCACACCGTCCGGCTGCTGCAAGACTGCCCGGATGTGCGGGCGTACTACCAGAACAAATTCCGTTATATCCTCATCGACGAGTATCAGGACACCAACCACCTGCAATACCTGCTGGCCAGCCTTCTGACCAACGAACGGCACAATATCTGCGTGGTGGGCGACGATGACCAGAGTATTTACCGTTTCCGCGGCGCGGACATCAGCAACATTCTCAGCTTTGAAAAGGAGTACAAGGGCGCCCGCACCATCCGGCTGGAGCAGAATTACCGCTCCACGCAGAACATTCTGGACGCGGCCAACGCCGTCATCCGCCACAACGAGGGGCGCAAGGGAAAGACCCTGTGGACGGAGAACGGGGCGGGGGAGAAGGTCACCGTCAAGACCGCCTTTAATGAGAGCGACGAGGCCAATTATGTGGTGGGACAGATGATGACCGGCTACCGCCGGGGCGAAAGCTGGAAGGACAACGCGGTGCTCTACCGGATGAACGCCCAGTCCAACGCGCTGGAATATGCGTTCAAGCGCAACGGCGTACCCTACAAGATCTACGGCGGCATGAAGTTCTTCGACCGCGCCGAGGTCAAGGATATGCTGGCGTATCTGTGCGTCATCAGCAACACCGCCGATGACCTGCGTCTGCGGCGCATCATCAACGTACCCTCCCGCAAGATCGGACAGACCACCGTGGACAAGGCACAGATCCTTGCCACCGAGCAGGGAAGCTCCCTCTATGAGGTGCTTCTCCACGCGGCTGACTATCCGGAATTGAAAAATGCGGCTGGCAAGCTCCTCGCCTTTACAGACATGATCGAGTCCCTGCGCCGGCAGCTGCCGGACTCCGACCTCATGGCGTTCTACGATCTGGTCTGCGACAAGAGCGGCTACACCGCCGCCCTGCGGGAGAAGGACGACGTAGAGAGCCGCGGCCGTCTGGAGAACGTGGAGGAGCTGAAATCCAGCATCCAGGGCTATCTGGAAAACGCGGAGGGTGAGCCAACGCTGGCGGGCTTTCTGGACGAGGTGGCGCTGTACACCGATCTGGACAGCCAGTCCGACAGCGACAACTGCGTGACCATGATGACCATGCACGCTGCCAAGGGTCTGGAATTTCCCCATGTCTATGTGGTGGGCATGGAGGACGGACTTTTCCCCGGAAATCGCGCCATGGGCGACGCGGAGGAGATGGAGGAGGAGCGGCGTCTTTGCTATGTGGCCATGACCCGCGCCAAGGAGACGCTGACGCTGACAAACGCACGGCAGCGTATGCTGTTCGGCCGCACGGCCCCCGCCATGCCCTCCCGCTTCTTGAAGGAGATCCCGGAGGAGAACATGGAGTGGATCAGCAAGCCGCAGCCCCGCAGTGTGGAGAGCGACATCGGCTGGGGCGACGGCCTTGGCGATGGATACGCGGGCCAACACAGCGGATACGGGGAGCGATACGGCAGCTACGGCAGCGGGCAGAGCCGCCGCGCCGCACCGGTCACCACGTCTCACGCATCTGCCGCCCCCACCGCAAAGCCGCTGCAAGCGGCGGCAGGCGGCGTTCGGCAGGCGGCGCCCTCCGGCGGGCTGATGCAGTTGGCACCGGGTGAGAGCGTGCGCCACGATGCCTTCGGGCATGGTATGGTGCTGTCCGTCCGGGTCATGGGCAACGATGCGCTCATCGAGGTGGCCTTCGACACTGTGGGTACAAAAAAGCTGATGCTGCGGGCTGCCATGGGGCATCTGACCAAGGAGTAAGCCCTTGTAAACTTAAAGTTGCGCCGATTCCTGTATCAAGCAACCTGAGGTTGATGGACATACCGGCGGCGATGGGATAAAATTCAGGATAGAAAGACAGTTTGACCGACGAAAGGAGACACGCGATGGGATTTGGGTTTGGTTTCAGCGCATTCGGTGCTATGTTCGTTCTGATGTTCGGCGTTATGCTGGTACTATTTATCGTTACAGCGGTGCGGGGCATCAGCACATGGAGTAAGAACAATCATTCGCCGCGCCTGACGGTGGAGGCCACCGTGGTGTCCAAGCGGCAGAATACCTCCGTACACCACCACAACAACGCCGGTGACGCCACCGGCGCCCACGGTATACACACCACCACCTCCACCACCTATTACGCCACCTTTCAGGTGGCCAGCGGTGACCGGATGGAACTGCACGTTGGCGGCCGGGAGTACGGTATGCTGGCCGAGGGTGACTTTGGTGAGCTGACGTTTCAGGGTACACGCTATCTGGGCTTTGCCCGACAGGGTGTGGGCGAGCCAACACCAGTCGAAGAAAACGAGGGAAAATCAGCGGCGGACGATGAAAAGCACCGCAGTTGGGACCCGGAGCTGTAAAAGACACTGAAACAGGAACAGCACAGCGCGGCTAAAAAGCCGCGCTGTGCTGTTTTTGCGTTGGTTGGGAAAAGAAGAACGCCCTGCGGAAAACTCCGCAGGGCGCTTGTCTGTACAGTTCAGGCGCTGATCAAACTCAGATCGCGCGGGTAACTTTGCCGGAACGCAGGCACCGGGTACAAACATATACATGGCGAGGCGTGCCGTTGATCACTGCCTTCACGCGCTTGACATTGGGCTTCCAGGGGCGATTGGAACGCCGATGAGAGTGAGAGACCTTGATGCCGAAGCTCACGCCCTTGTCGCAAAATTCGCACTTAGCCATCCGTTGCACCTCCTTGCTGTCATAACATACGGGTCGCTTGCACCGCAAGCAGTTGATATAATAACAGATAATGTCATGAATTGCAAGCACTATTTGACAAAAAAACGAAATTTTTTTGAAAGGGGAAAGTGTTGCGTAACAAAGGGATACAAGATATAATATGAAGTGGTAATTATGCGTATTTGCCGCCGTCGGCAGCAGGCGCCTCACAGGAGGGAGCTTTATGGAAAAAGTCAAGCGCACACCGGCCAGCCTGAAGAACATGGTGGAGACCTTCAACATGGAGATCCTGCACAAGGGCCGGGATTTTGACAACACCGTTGTGACCATTTCGGATGTGAACCGACCGGCCTTGCAGCTGGTGGGTTTTTATGATTATTTTGACGACAAACGCCTGCAAATTCTGGGACGAGGCGAAATGCAGTTTCTGGAGCGGATGACGGAGGCGGAGCGGACGCGGGTATTCAACAAGCTGCTGAGCTACCCGTTCCCCGCCATGATCGTCGCCCGAGACATGGAGGCGCCGTCGGAGTTGGTGCAGATGGCGAATAAGCACGACCGCACGCTGCTGCGCTCGGCGGAGTCCACGGTGGATGTGACCAGTAAGCTCATCGACTATCTGAACCGTGCCATGGCGCCCCAGATCGCCCGCCACGGTGTGCTGATGAACATTTACGGCCAGGGCGTCCTGATTTTGGGCGACTCCGGCATCGGCAAGAGCGAGACCGCCATTGAACTGCTCAAGCGCGGCCACCGTCTGGTGGCGGACGACGCCGTGGAGATCCGCCGTATCTCCAACAACCTGTTTGGCACGGCGCCGGAGATCATCCGCCACTACATCGAGATCCGCGGCGTAGGCGTTATCGATGTGCAGCAGCTGTTCGGCATGGGCGCGGTGCAGTTCGACACGGAGATCGACCTTGTCATCCAGCTGGAGCAGTGGGTGGACGGTAAATTCTACGACCGCCTGGGGCTGGGTGAGGAGAAGTACGAGATGCTGGGGGTGGAGCTGCCCATCGTTACCATCCCCGTGCGGCCGGGTCGAAATCTGGCGGGCATCGTGGAGATCGCCACCATGAAGAACCGGCAGATGAAGTACGGATACAATGCGGCGCGGGATTTCGTGACGCAGTTTGACAGTAAGATGGACGCAATGATAAAGGAGAACAGGGCAAAGTAATGAAGTATGTGGGTGTAGATATCGGCGGTACAAACCTGAAAGCGGGACTGGCGGACGAAAACGGGCAGCTTCTCGCCGTACAGAAAATGAAGGTAGCGTCCATCACGGACCAGCAGTCTCTGGCGTGGACCATCGTGGCCATGACGCAGGAGCTTGCCAAGAGCGCCGGCGTACCGCTGGACGAGATCGCCTCCGTGGGCGTCGGCGTACCCGGAACGGTGGAGATCCGCTCCGGCTCCATCGGCTATACCTGCAACCTGCCGCTGCGGAACGTGCCGCTGCGGAAGCTATTTCACCACTACCTGCCCATTCCGCTGTATATTGAGAATGATGCCAACTGTGCGGCGCTGGCGGAATACTATGTAGGCGCAGGCCGGGACAGCAAGCGTTTCGTGACCATCACGCTGGGTACCGGCGTGGGCGCGGGCATCATCCACAACGGCAAGATCTACCACGGCGCCAACGGCATGGCGGGCGAGGTGGGACACACGGTGATCCAGCGGAACGGCCTGCCCTGTCCCTGCGGGCGGCACGGCTGCTGGGAGCAGTACGCCTCGGCCTCCGCGCTGAAGCGCATGACGGCGGAGGCTGTGGCTGCCCATCCGGACAGTATTCTGGCCCGCGTGGTGGCGGAAAACGACGGCCATGTGTCCGGCCAGTCCGCGTTTATCGCGGCGCGGCAGGGCGACCCTGTGGGGCAGCGTATCTGCGACGAATATGTGGGCTATCTGGCCTGCGGCATCGTAAACGTGGTCAATGTGTTCCAGCCGGACGCGCTGGCCATCGGCGGCGGCGTCAGCAACGAGGCCGACGAGCAGCTCCTGCTGCCGGTACAGCGCTGTGTGGAGCGGGAGAGCATCCCGTGTGCCAAGAACCGGCGCACCCGCATCGTCAAGGCGGAGCTGGGCAATCAGGCCGGCATCATCGGCGCGGCGCTGCTGGGGAAGAACAAACGGATCTGAGAACCTTTCAGGAGGAGTTATGAGCTGGTACGAGGCATTGGACCAATGGACGGCGGATTACCTGCCGGATATAACATACGAGCACGACGCGCCGCTGTCCAGACACACGTCGTTCCGCATCGGCGGCCCGGCGCGGCGTATGGCGTTCCCCAAGGACGGCAGCCAGATGGTGCTGCTGATCGAGGCGGCGCGTACCTGCGGGGCGCGGCCGCTGGTCATCGGCAACGGCACGAACCTGCTGTTTCCCGATGAGGGGGTCGATCGTCTGGTGGTAAACACACGGGATATGTCCTGCGTGACGCTGGACGCGGAGGGCCGCGTTGCGGCGGAGGCCGGCGCATCCCTGTCGCGTGTGGCGGTATTCGCCCAGCAGCACGGTCTGGCGGGGCTGGAATTTGCCCACGGCATCCCCGGCAGCGTGGGCGGTGCGGTGTGTATGAACGCAGGCGCCTACGGCGGTGAGATGCGGCAGGTGGTGCGCGAGGCGACGGTGCTGTTCCCGGAGGAGGGCATCCGGACGCTGACCGGTGAGGAGCTGGCCTTCTCGTACCGGCACAGTCTGCTGACAGACCGTCCCGACGCGGTGGTGCTGCGGGCTGTCTTTGCGCTGGAGGCCGGCGAGAGCGCCGCGATCCGGGAAAAAATGGACGAGCTGATGGCAAGGAGAAAGACTTCACAGCCATTGGAATATCCCAGTGCGGGCAGCACCTTCAAGCGCCCGGAGGGATATTTTGCCGCCGCGCTCATCGACCAGTGCGGTCTGAAGGGCCTGACGGTGGGCGGCGCACAGGTATCGGAGAAGCACGCGGGCTTCGTCATCAACCGCGGCGGTGCTACCTGTGCAGACGTATTGGCGCTGATGGCGCGGGTGCAGCAGCGCGTATGGGAGGAAAAGGGCGTCCGGCTGGAGCCGGAGGTCAAGGTGATACACTGAGGAGAAAAACGTGGAAATACTCATCATTTCGGGGCTTTCCGGCAGTGGAAAATCCCGTGCCGCCACTTTTCTGGAGGATATCGGCTACTATATCGTGGACAATCTGCCCGCGGAGATGATGCTGAAATTTGCCAATTTCTGCACGGCCTCCGGCGGGCGATACGACCGGGTAGCACTGGTGTACGATGTCCGGGCGGGCGAGCCGTTCCAGCGGCTCATCGACGTGCTGGACAAGCTGCGCCGCAGGGACGGTGTCCGCTGCCATATGTTGTTTCTGGAGACAGATACGCGGGTCATTATCAGCCGCTACAAGGAGACGCGGCGCAGCCATCCGCTGTGTGCGGAGGGCATTTCCATCGAGGAGGCAGTCCGGCGCGAGCGGGAGCTGCTGGCGCCGGTGCGGGAGCACGCGGACTTCGTGCTGGACACCACGGCGTTTTCCACCTCCAAGCTGCGCAGCGAGCTTTTGACCCTGTTCGGCGGCGGCGACACCCGGCAGGCGCTGAATGTCAGCGTCATGTCCTTCGGCTTTAAGAATGGCCTGCCGTTGGAGGCGGATCTGGTATTTGATGTGCGGTTTCTCCCCAACCCCTACTATGTGCCGGAGCTGAAGACCCTGACGGGGCTGGACGAGCCGGTGCGGGAATATGTGTTCGCGTCGGAGGCAGCAGGGCGGTTTTTGGAGCGGCTGGAGCCGCTGCTGGCATTTCTGCTGCCCCAGTATTTGCAGGAGGGAAGGACGGAGCTGGTCATTGCCGTAGGCTGCACCGGCGGCCGGCATCGCTCTACGGCGATGGCACACCATCTGGCCACTTATATCGGCGGCTTGGGGTATCCGGTGTCTGAGAGCCACCGGGACATTTCGCGGTAAGGAGGAGCGACGATGAGCTCATTTGCGTACAAGGCAAAAAACGAGATGTGCCGGACACAGCTATCCCGGCAGTGCTGCGCCCGGGCGGAGGCCTACGGTGTGCTGCTGTACTGCAACACCTTCACACCGTCGGAGGTGCGGATCATCACGGAGAATCCAGAATTTGCCGCACGGCTGCCTAAGCTGTTCCACAAGGCATTTTCCCTGAAATTCGACCAGCTGCCGGAAAAGGACGGACGGGGGAAGCTGATTTTCCGCATCACAGACCGGGACAAGCTGGCACGGGTCATCAATGCGCTGGGGTACGACCCCCAGCAGATCATGGCGCTGCACGTCAACTTTGGATTATTGGAGGACGACTGCTGCCGGACGGCATTCCTGCGGGGGGCGTTTCTGGCCGGCGGCAGCGTGACCGACCCGGAAAAACGATACCACATGGAGTTGGCCACCAGTCACAAGCAGGCCAGCCGCGAGGTGTCCAGACTGTTGGAGGAGATGGGATTTCTGCCTCGCTCCGTACAGCGCGGCGCCAGCTCTCTCATTTATTTCAAGCAGTCGGAGCATATTGAAGATCTGCTGACAAAGATCGGCGCGCCGGCGGCTGCCATGGACATCATGACCGCCAAGGTGGACAAGGAGATCCGCAACGGCGCCAACCGCGCCATGAACTGCGACATGGCCAACGTGAATAAGACGCTGGATGCGGCACAGGAGCAGGTATCCGCCATTGAAAAGCTGCGGGAGAGCCGGCGCTGGGAGCTGCTGCCGGAGAAATTGCGGCAGACGGCGGCGCTGCGTCTGGCGTATCCAGAGCTTTCACTGACACAGCTGGCGGAGCGATGCGACCCGCCGGTGACAAAATCCTGCATCAACCATCGGATGCGTAAACTCATGGAGGAGGCAAACGAGCTATGACAAAGAGAGAACGGTGCCTGCGGGCCAAGGAATGCCACGAAAAGGGCCTGAACTGCGGCCAAAGCGTACTGCTGGCCTTTACGGATGTAACGGGTCTGACGGAGGCGCAGAGCATGGCGGCGGCCAGCGGCTTCGGCGGCGGACTGCGCTATGGCGGCGCGTGCGGCGTGGTCAATGCGGCGGCTGTGGTACTGGGTATGGTGTATCCCAGCACGCTGGAGAATGGCCCCGCGGGGAAAAAGCGCTCCACGGAGCTGACGCAGGATTTTCAGCGGCGGTTCACAGCGCGGTTCCACAAGCTGGACTGCCGCGAGCTGCTGGCGGAGAAGGAGCTGGATGCCACGGATATGGCGCAGGAGCTGGGTGTAACGCACCACTGCCGGATGCTGGTGGTATCCGGCACAGAGCTGCTGTGCGATATGCTGGACGAGCTTTGTAAATAACACAGAAGGACAGGGGATACCATGGGATTCGTACATTTGCACGTCCATACGGAGTACAGTCTGCTGGACGGTGCCTGCCGGATACGGGATCTTCCGGCGCTGGTCAAGGAGATGGGGCAGAACGCGGTGGCCATTACGGACCACGGCGTGATGTATGGCGCCATCGACTTTTACCGCGCCTGCAAAAAGGAGGGTATCCATCCCATCATCGGCTGCGAGGTCTATGTGGCGCGCCGCACGCGCTTTGATAAGCAGCACGAGTTTGATGCGGAGTCCCGCCATCTGGTGCTGCTGTGCAAAAACGAGACGGGCTATCGCAACCTGTCCTATATGGTCAGTCAGGCGTTTACCGAGGGCTTCTACATCAAGCCCCGTATCGACATGGAGCTGCTGCGTCAGCATTCCGAGGGACTGATCGCCCTGTCGGCCTGTCTGGCAGGCGAGATCCCCCGTCGGCTGGCGAACGGTGACTACGACGGGGCGAAGGAGTATGCCCTGACCATGCGGGACATCTTCGGGGAGGACAGCTTCTATCTGGAATTACAGGATCACGGCATTGCCGACCAGACCGAGGTGAACCGGCAGCTTCTGCGCCTCCACAACGAGACGGGCATCCCGCTGGTGTGTACCAACGATGCCCACTATCTGCGGAGGGAGGACGCCGAGAGCCACGACGTACTGCTGTGTATCCAGACGGGCAAGACCGTGGACGACGCCAACCGGATGCGCTACGAGCCGCAGAATTTCTATCTGCGCTCCACAGAGGAGATGGAGGCGCTGTTCGCCGGGTATCCGGAGGCGGTGGCCAATACCCAGCGCATCGCGGATATGTGCCAGCTGGAATTTACGTTCGGCAAATACCACCTGCCGGAGTTCCAGCTGCCGGAGGGCTACGACTCGCCCTCGTATTTGCGAAAGCTGTGTGACGAGGGGTTTGTCAAGCGGTACGGCGGCAGCAGGCCGGACTACCGCAAGCAGCTGGACTATGAGCTGGACATGATCGAAAAGATGGGGTTCACCGATTACTTCCTCATCGTGTCCGACTTTGTGCGCTACGCCAAAAGCGTGGATATCCCAGTAGGGCCGGGGCGCGGCTCCGCCGCAGGCTCTATGGTGTCCTACTGTCTGGAGATCACGGATATCGACCCCATGAAGTACGACCTGTACTTCGAGCGGTTTCTCAACCCGGAGCGGGTATCCATGCCCGATATCGATATGGACTTCGGCGACACAAGACGGGGTGAGGTGGTGGACTACGTTCGGCGGAAGTACGGCGACGACCATGTGGCCCAGATCGTTACCTTCGGCACCATGGCGGCACGCGCCGCCATCCGGGATGTGGGCCGTGCCCTGAATATGACCTACGCCGAGGTGGACGTGGTGGCCAAGCTGGTACCGGCAGGGCCGGGCGCGCTGCATATCACGCTGCAGGACGCGCTGAAGCTCAGCAAGCAGCTGGCCGACCTGTACCGGGACGATCCACGGGTGAGGAAGCTCATCGACACCGCCATGGCACTGGAGGGGATGCCCCGCCACGCCTCCACCCACGCGGCTGGCGTGGTCATCACCAAGCGTCCGGTGTACGAATATGTGCCGCTGGCACGGAACGACGACGCCGTGGTGTGCCAGTATGTCATGACCACGCTGGAGGAGCTGGGCCTGCTGAAAATGGACTTTCTGGGGCTGCGGAACCTGACGGTGCTGGACGACGCAGTGAAGATGGTGCAGCGGTACAAGCCGGACTTTACGCTGGACGGCATCCCCGACGACGACCCGGAGACCTACGAGATGATCTCGCAGGGCCGGACAGCCGGTGTGTTCCAGATCGAATCCACCGGCATGACCGGCGTTTGCGTGGGGTTGAAGCCCCAGAACATCGAGGATATCACCGCTGTTATAGCCCTGTACCGGCCGGGACCCATGGAGTCCATCCCGCGCTTTATCGCCTGCAAGCACGACCCCAAGCTGGTGACATACAAGCACCCCAAGCTGATCCCCATCCTGTCGGTGACCTACGGCTGCATCGTCTATCAGGAGCAGGTCATCCGCATTTTTCAGGAGCTGGGCGGCTTCTCGCTGGGACAGGCGGACATGGTGCGCCGGGCCATCAGCAAGAAGAAGGCCAAGGAGATCGAGAAGGAACGGCACGCCTTTGTCTACGGCGACCCGGAGCGGGGCATCCCCGGCTGCATCGCCAATGGCATCGAGGAGGCCACGGCGCAGGCCATTTACGATGAGATCTTTGACTTCGCCAACTACGCCTTCAATAAGGCTCACGCCGTCAGCTACGCGGTGGTGGCCTACCAGACGGCATACTTCAAGTGCCACTACACCAAGGAGTATATGGCGGCGCTGCTGACCAGCGTGCTGGATAACTCCGACAAGGTGGCGGGCTATATCGGCGAGTGCCGGGACTGCGGCATCACGCTGCTGCCGCCGGATGTGAACCGCTCCTATGACCGGTTCACCGTGGAGCCGGGGGGCATCCGCTTTGGTCTGGTGGCCATCAAGAACATCGGACGGGGCTTCATCCTATCTGTGGTGAAGGAGCGGGAGCGGGGGGGACTGTTCAAGTCCTTTCAGGACTTCTGCCAGCGGATGTATGACTGCGGCGATATGAACAAGCGTGCCGTGGAGAATCTCATCCGCAGCGGCGCCTTCGACAGTCTGGGGGACAGGCGCTCCCAGCTCATCGCCGTGTATGAGATGGTGCTGGACACCATCGGCAGCACCCGGCGGCAGAATGTAGAGGGACAGCTGGATATGTTCGGTATGGCGTCTGTCTCCGGCGGCGAGGATGCCGACAAGATCCAGCTGCCGGACATCCCGGAGTACTCCGCCACCGAGCGGATGCACATGGAGAAGGAGACGACGGGACTGTACCTGTCCGGCCACCCCATGACCGACCGGCGGCCGCTGGCACGGAGGCTGGGCGCCGCCGCCATCCACGAAATACTGGACGATTTTGCCGGGGAGGATGGGCCTGTACGGTTTGCCGACGGGCAGAATGTCACCGTGGCGGGTATCGTCACCGCCAGCAAGACCCGTACCACCAAAAACAACACCCTCATGGCCTACGTCATGGTGGAGGATGAGACGGCGGCCATCGAGCTGCTGTGCTTCAGCCGTACCATCGACCAGTGCGGCAGCTACATGGCGGTGAATACGCCGGTGCTGGTAAAGGGACGATTGTCCGTACGGGACGAGAAGCCGCCCCAGATCATGTGCGACAGCATCTACCCGCTGGAGCAGAGCGTCCCGACAGGGGAGACGCAGCGCCAGCAGCCTGAGGAGCGAGCGGTCATCTATCTGAAGGTCCCCAGCATGGACAGCCGGGAATTCCGGCAGATCAGCCGCGTCATGACCATGTTTGAGGGTGACACGCCCCTGAAGGTACGGGTCGCGGACACCGGCAAGATGCTGGGTACCACGTGCCTGAACCATCCGGCGTTCCTGCAGGAGTGCCGGGAGTGGCTGGGTGATGACAATGTGGTGGTACGAAAGAAATAACGGGTAACGGGTGCGGCGCGGAAGCGCCGCACCTTTGCGCATTCGGGGCATACACTGTACTGAAAGAGCCATTCTTTCAGTACTTATTAGGAGGTCATACCATGCCTGAGAATCTGATGCCGGGCCCCGTCTGCGATCTGAGCAGCGTGCGCGAGTCCGTTTGCGTCCATACACGGAAGATCTTTGACTCCTGCCGCGACAAGGACTGTGTGGAGGATCTGCGCTTCTATCCCACCGCAGCGGCACAGGAGGTGCTGCGTACATCCCAGATGATCAAGGGGGGCACGGCGGAGCTGCTGTATATTTATACGGACGTAGAGCCGGTCACCTTCAACCGCGGGTTCTACTCCATCGATATGCGGTTTTTCTACCGGGTCACCCTGCAAGTCTGCACCGGCACGCCCCGCTATACCGAGGCGGAGGGGCTGTGCGTCTTTGACAAGCGCTGCATCCTGTTTGGCAGCGAGGGGAGCGCCAAGATCTTCTCCTCGGACACGACGCTTGACGAGCTGGATATCCCCGGCCGGATGCGGACGGATCTGCCCATCGCCGTGGTGGAGGCGGTGGATCCCATCGTGCTGGATACCAAGGTGACGGATTGCCCGCCCGCACCGGCCTGCGACTGTGGACGACTGACGGAGATCCCGTCGTTTATCGCCCAGAGCTTTGGGCAGACGCTGGTACTCGATGACAGCGCCAATCGGCGGTTCTATGTGACGCTGGGGCAATTCACGCTGGTGCGTCTGGAGCGGGACACTCAGCTTTTGATCCCGGTGTACGACTATTGCATCCCCCAGTCCGAATGTCCCTGCGACGCGCAGGAGGATCCCTGCGGGCTGTTCCGCAGCGTGGCCTTCCCGGTCAACGAGTTCTTCCCGCCCAACACGGTGGAGACGCCCAACGACTACAACAGCACGCGCAATTACTGCGCCTGCCACTGAGAAAGGGGAGCCGTACCGCTGCCGGTACGGCTCCCGCTCTTTACAAATCCCTGTTTTTTGCGTATAATAAAGAAAAAAGCAGGGGAGGGCTCTTCCATGGGTATTGGTTTCATCCAGGACAAGCTGGAAATCAAATTCCTCATCTTATATATCGCCGCCCGGGTCACAGAGCCGCTGGAGCCGGCGGCTATGCAGGATCTGACCATGTGCGACGACGGCATCGACTATTTCGATTACGCCGAGTGCCTGAACGATCTGGTAAAGACGGAGCATCTCCGTGTCACAGAGGATGGGCGGTACGTTATCACGGAGAAGGGGCTGAAGAACAGCCAGATCTGCGAGTCCAGCCTGCCGTACTCCGTGCGGCAGCATTCCGACAAGAATATTGCCGCGTATAACAAAGAGGCACTGCGCCGCGCACAGGTGCAGAGCCATGTGACGGAGCGGGAGAACGGCACCTACACGGTGACGCTGGCGCTGCGTGACGACGTGGACGAGCTGATGGAGCTGCGCCTGATGGTGGCGGACCGTACCACGGCGGATGGGCTGGCACAGCGGTTCCAGCAGGAGCCGGAGAGGCTGTACGCACAGCTGACCGAGCTGCTGTGCGGCCGGTAAAACGTCTGTATATCCATACGAAAAAGATACAAAAGCACCGCGGCAGCGCCGCGGTGCTTTTCTGTTATTTTTTCTTTTTCTTGCCATCCTTGGGCTTGCCGTCCAGACCGATAGGCGCCTGTCCACTGATGGCGCGGTAGTGGTTGATCTTGTCCACACGCTTCTGCTGCTTGAGCGCCTTTTCCTTCTCCTTGGCCTTCTTGGCGGCGGCCTTCTTGTCCGCCTCCTTCTTCTGGCGATAGGCCACCTTGTCCGGATCCTCCTCCAGATCCTTATACTTCTCGGGATGTCTGGCCCAGTCGATGCGATAAGCCGTCAGCGCGATCATCAAAATCGCGCCCACAATGATGATGCCGTAAAAAAGAATATCCCAGAACATAGGAGGACCTCCTGTACATATTTCTGTCAGTATACCGTAAACCGGGGCGGTTTGCAAGAAAATGTTTCCGGCACGGTTGTCTTTTGCCGAGGAAAAGCGTATAATAAGCCGCGTTGAAGTATTCCCGTCAATCATCGGAACAAATTTCGTGGAGGTATACCAATATGCTGACCAATTTCAAGGAACTGGAAAACTATGTTCTGAGCCAGAACATGAAAAAGCGCATCGCGCTGGCCAACGCCCATGACGAGCCGGCTCTGTCCGCCGTGGTGAACGCACGCCGCAAGGGTGTGGTCGAGGGTACGCTGGTGGGCAAGAAGGACGAGATCATCGCCATGCTGCACGAGATGGGCGAGAGCGAGAAGGACTATGAGATCGTGGATTTCGACGGCGAGGAGCTGGAGGCCGCCAAGATCGCCGTACAGCTGGTACGGGAAGGGAAGGCGGATATCCCCATGAAGGGCATCCTCCAGACCTCCAACTTTGCCCGCGCCATCCTGAACAAGGAGACGGGTCTGATCCCCACCGGTGGCCGCCGTCTTGTCAGCCAGTGCGGTATTTTTGAGTATGAGGGCCGCTTCGTCATGATCACCGACGCCGCCATCAACATCGCTCCCGACGTGGAGACGCAGATCGGCATCGTGGAGAACGCGCTGCCCGTGGCCCGTGCGCTGGGTATCGACTGCCCCAAGGTGGCGGTGCTGTCCGCCGTGGAGAATGTGACCGAGAAGATGCCGTCCACCGTGTCCGCCAAGGAGATCGCGGAGCGGGGCGTGGAGGGCTGCGTTATCTCCGGCCCGCTGGCGCTGGACGGCGCCATCTCCATGGAGTCTGTGAAGCACAAGGCCATCCACGACCCCGTGGCCGGTCAGGCGGATATCCTGCTGGTGCCGTTCATCGAGATCGGCAACGTGCTGTACAAGGCCTGCACCTACATTGCAGGGAAGACCATGGCCAGCACCATTTGCGGCGCGTCCTGCCCGGTCATCATCACCAGCCGCGCCGACACCCCTGACAGCAAGTATTACTCCATTCTGATGGCAGTGCTGCGCTGCCTGAAGGCATAAACGGCAGAGCAAATGTAAACACCCGAAGCGGACGGCATATGCCGTGTGCCGATAAGGCAGTAATTTGAGAAAACTACAAAATCGGCATCTGCCAAGCAGGATTGGACAACAAAACAGGCGGCACTCAACTTCGGTTGGGTGCTGCCTGTTTTTGTACATCTAAGGGTTGAAAATTGCTTGTTTTTTGCTCTGTGATGCACTTTTGTGGAGGTTAGCGGGTGTCTTTTAACTACCTCCTGAATCGGCATTAATGCATAAAAAGTGAGATTTCATATTTGTGTAAAGATTCCAAACTAAACTCGCAAGAAATTGCGAAGTTTAATGATTAATTTTGCGATACTCATTGCTTCCTTGGCGTTTTTGGTTTATAATATTATGGTGTATTTTAGACAGGAGTATTCGTATGGAAATTAGCTATAAAAAGCTTTGGATATTGCTCATTGAGAAGAATATTTCTCCCGCTGCGTTGAGAAAAGATTTGAACATCGCCACAGGAACAATGACAAAAATGCGAAGAAATGAAGATGTGGCACTTTCAGTGCTTTTGCGTATATGCGAATATTTGGATTGTAACATTGGCGATATCTGTGATGCTGTAAAAGCTGAACGCAAATGAGGTGGGATGATGCGTAACACAAATAAATACAAATCGGATGTAATTCTTGATCTGAGTATAGATGATGATAGTTTTGGCTTTGCTACCTCTATCGACGACGCTTTGGCGCAAGCAGAAGCAGAACTGGTTGTATTGAACGAAACAGTTGAGTCCATCAAGGAACTTAAACCGCAGTGCGATAAATTGGATTATATTTTGGCTGCAAGCTCCGGTGCCCTATGTGGTGTTATCGATATTTTCCTTGTAGGGAAACCTGGCGAATCTCCTCTGGGAGACATTACCGATAAATGGTTCGCCAACAGGACAATGGATTTCGCAAAGCTATGCCACCCAGATAAGAAAGAATTTAACAGTCTTGATTCAGCACTTCGGTTCTTGGAAAAGGAGTTCAAAGTTCCTTATGATCAGACGGGTCTTGGTGATGCCGGGCGTGCAGTTTTTGATATGAATGCCAAGAATCATCATTTCAAGTCACTTGCTCATAACCCTAGTTTGCTGGGACTGTTTTTTTCGATATTGGATCAGTTTTCTAACACATCCCATTTTATATCGGACGGACAGCTTATTTCATTGCAGCAAGCAGATGATAAATGGGAGGTACAGGGTGGTAACGTCCCAAGCAAATTATTCTGTGGTTTTGTAAACTGGTTCGGACACCTCATGTCAGATGTATCTGGTTCCAGTTCCAGTGTCAAAGCCGGAAATCGCGGTATGGGTATTCCGTCACCCCTCTGGACATGGACAAACGACATTATCGCAATAAAAGCAAAATTGGGGCTGAGTGTTGCCGATACAGATAAGGTCATAAATGAATTGGCATTGGAGATATTTGAGAAGGGCTATGACACTCGCTTTCAGACAGCACAAGCAATCCCTGTGTTTTTGAATGAACTACTTGTGCGCCTTATCTATGCTGTTAGACGCTTGTATAGATACTTCACAGAGACACCTAAAGCAGAGCATTCTTTCAAACTGATGTGGAAGAAATGTGAGCCGTTCTCGAATCCTACAGTAAAACGAATGCTGACTGTCGCACATGGCACTTTCTGCCTGATTGATGCAGGAGAGGCTGTTGGCAGAGCGTTCGTGGGCGGTGGCGGAACTTTCAATGTGGTTGAATTTGTTCTGCGGCTCAATGTAGTTGGTGTCGGTCGGTTTGCCATTTCTTTGTATGGCGAAACAAAACGTGCCATTTCTTATGGTCACGCAAAGAGAACGTCTGATTTTGCAGCTAAGGAAATCACCATTGTTGAGAATTACATAGAGGGGCTAAAGATCTTGTCCGTGAAATATGATGATGCCCGCCTGATGACCTTCATTGCCGATTTCAAAAAGAGTGGTGCGTATATTGAGGCATTCGGGAAATCTGCACAATTAGCAGAATTACGTAATGTTCCCGCCAACCGGGTGCTGAAAAGCAAAGCGGACATTGACAGATACTTTGGGGGAAAATGATATGGCTAAAAAGCTGTCAAAACTTCAATTGGCACAGCAGAAAGCCGAGGCTGCTGCGAAGAAGACAAATCAAAAAATAAATGAACTTGGTATTCACACAAGTGACCTTTATGCTGCCTTGGCAGGGATTCAGGCTTCATTTGATTGCATTCGGAATGTGCCAGAAGAAAATAGGCTAACATACGAAAAGCTCAAAGCCATCCGTGTTAAATGGAAGCAACAGGCTGAAAATATCGAACTGGAATACAAAAAAGCAGAGGTTAAGGCTGCCGGACAATGTGCAGCTGGTGTCGGTGCAGGTGTTGCTGTTGTTACACTTGGTCCAACTGCTGCTATGGGCATTGCAACAACATTCGGTGTTGCATCTACAGGAACGGCTATTTCCGCTTTAAGTGGTGCGGCTGCTGCCAATGCAGCCTTAGCCTGGTTAGGCGGCGGTGCATTGGCTGTTGGTGGCGGTGGTATGGCAGCCGGAAGTGCTTTTCTGGCACTTGCCGGTCCTGTCGGCTGGACAATCGCAGGTCTGTCCATTATTGCAAGCGGTCTCGTGTTTTTCAAAACCAAAGGTGATAAGGAAAGATTGGAGAATGTTTACACCCGCATAAGTAACAGGGACGTCAAATCCTATGAGCTTGCGATTGTAGAATTGAGTGAGCGTATCAAGAGAATCGATGATGAAACCGGGAAACTGGAAACTGCTATTAAAGAGATTGAAACTTTTGGAACAGATTACAGACAGATGACCGAAGAACAACAATATAAGTTGGGTGCGTATGTCAATCTTATGGAAGCATCCACTATGCTGCTTGTAAATCCCATTTTAGGACTTCAGCCTAAATTCTCTGAACAGGATTTTGACAAACTGTGTGCATCCGAAACAGAAATATTTAGACACTACTTTAAAGCTCACAAGAATATGGTCATTTCTATGGCAAACTTACTGTATAAGATTACTCTTGATGATAAAGACAAAAAGCTGCTTGCTAAGTCGTTGCGAAAGAACAAGGAGTTTTTATCCTCTGTTCAAATGACAAAAAAGAGTTTGGTGTCGAAGACCTTGCTATGATTGAAAGAGCATTGAAACACAGATATAAAACCCAGAGCTATTAAAATCAGCACCAACGGTGCGCAGCCGATTTCTCTAAAATCGTTCAGGGGTTTGGGGCAATTTCCCAACAAGATTGCACGGGTGTATAAACACGAGCATTGCTTGCCAAGTGCGTTTCGCAGTTGGCAGGTAATGAGAAGTGGGTACCGCCGTGCATTGCTTGCCAGAACGGCAAGCTCCGGTGTGGGTACTCACCGGATTTGCTTGCTATTCTGCAAGGAAATCCCGGTCGTACCACGCCGGATTTCGCAAGTGTACATACACTTGCTGTGCTTGCTATTCTCCGTTTCCCATGTTAGTAAGCGCCATTTCCCAAATGGAAATCGGCGGCAACCGCCGCCTTGCCTGCCAAAAAGCGAAACGGACGGACGGAAGCCAATGGCGGTGCAGCCGTTCATCTTGACCATTGACGGCGTTCGTCTGTTTTGCTACGCAGTAGCACTTGAGCGAATATAATCGAAACAAATAAGCGCATTGATTGAGGTGTTAGGAGTATGGATTGTCTAATTCGGAAAGTACAGCAAGGTGATGAATTTGATTTAGCTTATATCCAAACAGAAAGTTGGAAGGCTGCGTTTAAGGATATCCTGTCTGCCGAGATACTGCAAATGTCCACCAACCTAAATCGTGCTACGGCAATGTATAAGCGATTGCTCGATGAGAATGTTGGCAATGGATATATTTTAGAGGTGGACTCTCATCCTCATTGTATTGCATGGTGGGATACGGCGCGAGATAATGATATGCCTGATTATGCGGAACTCATCTGCATCCATAGCTTGCAAGACAACTGGAGAAAGGGTTTCGGAACTCAAATGATGAGCAGAGTCATGGGCGACATGAGAGCTGCTGGCTATGATAAGGTTATGCTTTGGGTGTTTACGAACAACATTCGAGCAAGAAAATTCTATGAGTCGTTTGGCTTTTTCACACATGGAAAAGTTAAACCTTGTCTTGAAACAGAAGAAATTTGCTACGAGAGAAAATTATAAGGAGTATTGTTTTAATCGTTATAACCATGAAAGCGAAGGAGGCTTGACGAAGTGAATCCGAAAGAAAATGACAATGAGATCATCGAACTGACCGACGAGGAACTGGATGAGATTTTCGCCGACGATGATTTTGATAACGGCGAGGAGGACGCTGAAATCCGCTCGTTTTATTTCTCCAATCCTGACCCGTATGCCAAGGTCAAGCCGCGCCCCGACGATGCCCCCAAGAGGGAGTTTTCTTTCGATGAAAAGGGCAGCATTGTTGTGAAAAACCCGTCCGCCTTTTGGCTGCCCGATGTCAAAATCGTGGAGGAACACGGCGGCACGGAATACACAGTAACCGGCAGTTACGAGGGTACGGAAACTCTCGACAAGAAGCTCAGACGCATCATGGAACAGAACGCCACCGATGATAAAAACGGTATCACGGAGGACGCCGATGAGTAACGACGTTTCTCTTGATATAAACCCAGAATCCAATCCTGTTCAGGCAGTTGCCCCACCAAAGGAGGACAACAATATGTTAAGGGCAACCGACAAAATCACAGCGCTTTATTGCCGACTGTCCGTAGAGGACACCAAAGAAAAAGGCGGCAAGGATGACCCGTCGAACTCCATCCAGCATCAGCAGGTCATGTTAATGGAGTATGCAAAATCTCAGCACTTTCCGAACCCGACGTTCTTCATTGATGACGGGTACAGCGGCGTGGATTTTTCCAACCGCCCCGGTTTTCAGAAGATGCTTGCGGAAATTGAAGCCGGTCATGTGGAAGTGGTGATTACGAAAGACCTCAGTAGGCTTGGTCGTAATTCCTCGCTGACAGGGCTTTATATCAACTACACGTTTCCTCAGTACGGCGTGCGGTATATTGCCATCAATGACCACTTCGACACTATTGACCCCAACAGCACCGACAGCGACATGGCAGGCATTAAGAACTGGTTCAATGAGTGGTATTCCAAGGATACCAGCCGCAAAATCCGTGCCGTCAACAAGGCAAAGGGGGAGCGTGGAGAGCGCTTGACCACCAACGTTCCCTACGGCTACAAGCATGACTCTGGCGACCCCAAGAAATGGGTGATTGACGAGGAAGCTGCACAGATCGTGAAGCGGATCTTTGCGCTCTGCATGGAGGGAAAAGGACCGAGCCAGATCGCGGCTCTGTTGGAAAAGGAAAGGGTGCTGAACCCCACTGCCTACAAACAACGGGAGGGCAGAAAAACACCGCATCAGACGCCAGAGAACGAGTATCGCTGGCACGAAAGCACCGTTGCCTACATTCTCGAATACATGGAGTACACAGGCTGCACGGTCAATTTCAAGACCTACACCAACTCCATTTGGGACAAGAAGCAGCGAGAAAATCCAATGGAGAATCGCAAGATTTTCTATAACACCCACCCGGCAATCATCTCTCTGGAAGTCTTTGATAAGGTGCAGGAGATCAGGCAGCAGCGGCACCGCAGAACGGCGACGGGAAAGAGCAATATGTTCTCCGGCTTGGTGTTCTGCAACGACTGCAAGCAAAAGCTCTATTACTCCACCACCAGCTATTTTGAAAAGCGACAGGACTTCTTCATCTGCTCCACCCATCGAGTCAACAAGGACAAGTGCAGCGGACATTATATCCGTGCCGTTGTGCTGGAACAGATCGTCTGGAAGCACATCCAAGAGGTCATATCGGTAGTCACTCGCTATGAGGCGTATTTCCGTTCCGAAATGGAGCAAAAGCTCCGTATACAGAGCGAGGAATCGCTGCGGCTGTATCAAAAGCGGCTGGCACAGGCTGAGAAGAGAATCGGCGAGCTTGACCGTCTTTTCATCCGCATTTATGAGGACAATGCAGCCGGACGGCTGGACGATGAGCGCTTTGCCATGATGAGCAAGAACTACACCGAGGAACAGAAAGACCTCAAAGCCGAGGTCAAGGGTCTGCAACAGCAAATTCACGAACAGAAACAACAGGCAGAGAATATAGAGCAGTTTGTTCAGCGGGTAAAGAGGAACAGCACCCTCACGGAGCTGACCCCCTATGCCCTCAGAGAGCTTGTCAAGGCGGTCTATGTAGATGCACCTGACAAGTCCAGCGGCAAGCGCAGGCAGAAGGTACATATTGAGTACGACCTTGTGGGCTACATTCCCGTGGATGAGCTGCTAAAAGCGGAACAGGCATGACCGAAATCATGCCTGTTCCAAGAAATTTGATTTTACTGTCTTACCAGCAGAGAGGCTCCCGCCTCTCATTTTTTATGCTTATTTCCACTGGAACGTCACCATGCCATAGACATAGATGAACAGGATGGCCACGGGGACCACATACTGAAACATCGGCTTCATCCATTGCCGCACCTTCAGGCCCCGGCCGGCGTTGGCCTCCAGCAGAAAGCTGTCCCATCCCCAGCCGAACCGGTTGCAGCAGAACAGGGCAAACACCAGGGACCCCAGGGGCAGAATGTTGTTGGACACCAGGAAATCCCACAGGTCCAGCCAGGAGGTGCCCTCTGCGAAGGGCTGGACGTGCAGCACGCTGTAGCCCAGGGCCGTGGTCAGCGCCACCAGGAAGATGCACCCCGCGCAGACCAGGCACCCCACCGGGCGGCTCCATCCGGTAAGATCCCGCACCATGGCCAGTATCTCCTCGCACACCGCCAGCACTGTGGACAGGGCCGCAAACACCATAAACAGGAAGAACAGGGTTCCCCACCAGCGGCCGCCGTTCATGTGGTTGAACACGGTGGCCATGGTGTCAAACAGCAGGCTGGGGCCGGTGTTGACCTCCACCCCATAGGTAAAGCAGGCCGGGAACATGATCAGCCCCGCCACGATGGCCACAAAGGTATCCAGCAGGATGATGTTCACCGACTCCCCCATCAGGGACCTCTCCTTGCCGATGTAGCTGCCGAAAATGGCCATGGCCCCCATGCCCACCGACAGGGTGAAGAATGCCTGGTTCATGGCGCCCACCACCACGCTGCCGGTGATCCTGGACAGGTCCGGCACCAGGTAAAACCGCAGGCCCTCCGCCGCGCCGTCCAGGGTGAAGCTGTGAACAGCCAGCACCAGCATCAGCAGCAAAAGCAGCAGCATCATGTATTTGGTGACCCGCTCCAGGCCGCTCTGCAGGCCGAAGCACAAAACGCCGAAGGCCATCGCCACCGTCACCGCCAGATAGGTCACGTTGACGCCTGGGTCCGCGATCATTGCGGAAAACCCCAGATTCTGGCTGTTTCCCGTGAGAAACTGCACGAAATAGTACACGATCCATCCGGTGACCACCGTGTAAAACGCCATCAGGGCGATGCTGCCGAATAAGGACACATACCCATGGATGTGCCATTTCTGACCCTTTTTCTCCAGCTTCTGATACATGTGGATGGGGCTGGTCTGGGCCGCCCGGCCCACGCAGAACTCCATGGTCATGATAGGCAGCCCCAGCACCACCAGGCACAGCACATACAACAGCACAAAGCCGCCCCCGCCGTACTGGCCGCACATCCACGGGAATTTCCACACATTGCCGCAGCCGATGGCGCACCCGGCGGACAGCAGAATGAACCCCAGCCGGGACCCCAGCTTCTCGCGTTCCATATCGTCTCTCCTTCTGCATTTTTATTCACCTTAGTGTGGAGTTATCCTATCAAATATTCCGCTTTGCGTCAAGAAATGATTAAATTTTCACAATGCTTTCCCTGCTTCCCTTTTCCGGGAAGCCTGACAAGTCTGAATTAACCGCCCCGAAAAATTGAAAATACGCTCCAAAATGGGCTTAAATAGCCCATTTTGGAGCGTATTTGTTCATTATTGAGGATTATTGATCGGTTTTCGGTTTGGCCGGAGGAGTTGATTCCGGGATTTCCTGAAGATAGCCGGAATCCACAAGGGCCTGAAGGAAATTACCGAAGGATGGAGCAATTATCTCAGTCGTTGTTTCGTATCGTTCTGCGGCGTCATTTATGATTGATTCAATGGGTAATCCAGATTTAATTTGTGAGAAAAAGTATGCTCCGGTTTCGTTCAGCCCTTTGACATACGGTACCCTGCCGCGAGCGGGTCCGGTTGCCACCAGGAATTGTTCATCGCAGATTTCTGCAAGAACTACTCCGGGAATAACGGTATATTTCATAGTTTTTCACCATTTTTATCACTTTTTGCCAGATTCATCGCAGGGTCAGACAGGGCTGCCGCCAGGGTATCTCTGCACAATTGGGCAGATTGGATATCTCCGCGGTTTTTCAGAAGCCAGACCGGGCTTTTCAGCATATTTTCAGCGATTTTACAGGCGGATTTCACTTCCTGCTCTGTATTGCAATCAAACAGGAATTGGGAAAAGATTTTTCCGGCGGATTCGTGAACGGTCAGTCGTCTGATTTCGTTGATTTTGGCCTGTTCCAGGAATATAATTCCGCCCAATTTAGCGGTCAGACGCTGAGACATGTTTTCTTTGCCCGTCCAAGGGGATGAAGTGACGAATACTTGGTCATTTTCCATATATACAATGGGTTTATCCCCATTGATGATCTGAACCGCATCGGGACAGAGGAGCTTCCACAGGCAATAATGGGTGGACTTGCCGGTGCCGCTGGGGGCGGTAATAAGCCAAGCCAGGTCCTTCCAGATAAAGGAAACGGCATGGAACACGATGCGGCCGAAAGCCGTGATGGCAGAGGAGACAGCGGGACACAGCTCCATATATTCCACATAATATTCCGGGTCCCCGGGCTGGTAAATACTGGCAGCCTTCCGGAGCCGCTGGGGCGGAATGCGCACTGACGGAATGTCCCGGTCATTTATGGGACAGGGCGGGATATCCCGGGTCGTCCCACCATTCTTTTCCAGATACGGAGAAAAATACGGATAGTAATCATCATAGGCGGTGATCACGTCTACGGGAACACCGGCAAGAACAAGTCGTCGTTTCATGGATAAAAATTCGTCATGTGTGAGAAGCGGAGGGATGGATGAGCCATCCCTCCGCTTGTGGTGTTTCAGCCGATGATGTTGCCGTGCTGGTCCACGATGACCTGCTGGCCATCGGGCAGGGTCACGGCATAGCGGCCATTGCCGATGCTCTGGAGACCGCCGCCGCCAAAGACGGGGATGTCAATCATGGGGTCTCCCAAAAGTGCCTGTAATTCCGGAGGAACAAATCTATCTTTCATGGGTATCTCCTTTCCTTACTCCCAGATGCCGCGGGCACTGTAATGGAGGGTGTGGGGCTGACCCAGAACCGTGGTACCATCCTTGGTGACCCAATAGGGAGTGACTTCCAGCGTACCGGAGCCGAAGATCCTCTGCTGGGTGATCATGAGCCTGGCATTGCGGGCAGCGCCGAACAGGCCGGAGGCCGTATAGAACAGCCGATAGCGGGCGGCATAGGCAACGGGAAGTTTTTCGCCGTCCACAATGATGCCGCTCTCCTGATAGTTGGCCGGGTTATCCACGGCGGAGATCAGGATGACGCCGCGCAGGCGGAACAGACCATTCCGGACATAGTGCAGGTCCAGATAGGAATCGCTGACATACTTGGCGTAAATCGTGGTATCCTGGGTAATACTATCCAGGTTGGCAGGAGTAGTGTAGGCCTCATCGGTGAACCAACCGGCAAAGATCTTACCAGCCGGGGCCTGGTAGGCCACCTGGTCACGGACGCTGCCGTTGGGGGCCACCTTGACCTGGGTGGTGTTGGAGCCATCCACCACGGTGACGGTCAGGCTCTCGTCCACCACGGGCTGAGAATCGTCCATGGTGAAGGACCTGGCAAAGCTCATGGCCTGGGTGGCAACCGTATCACCCACATATTCACAGGGCAGAGTAGTGGTGTCCTTGGTAACCTGGGCAGTCTCCGAATCTGCCAGATAGGTGCAGGTTCTGGCGGTGGTGCCGTAGACCTTGACATTGTCCAGGGTAATCCAATAGGGCCGGAAGGTCACGCCGGTGTCGCTTTTAAACTTGGCCATGCAATTGTCATCCAAACGGATACCGGCCAGACAGCCATCGTCAATGTGCTGGCCGCTTACCAGGCCGCTTTCATCAATCGCCGTGTTGCTGACTTTGATGGCACCCTTGCTGAGGTACAGGGTCTGATAATGCTGGCCATTCTTCATGGCCACAGCCGTCTGATACAGGGTGGGGGCGGCGTTGCTGATCGCAGTACCGAATTCACCGCAGCCGGAGACATAGTCCTTGTTGTCGATGACGAAGCCAACCTGCTGATACAGGATACGGTCGGCGGCGGTCAGCGGATACAGGCGGACCACGGTCTTCTGGCCATTGTTTTCCGGCAGGTGACGCCAGACGTTGTAGTTTCTGGGGGTCAGATAGGTGTTGGGAACCTCCCAGATATAGTAGAACTCATTCTCAACAGGGGTAATCGCCATGGGGTTCTGACCCTTGACGCTGGCGTTGACGGTCGTACATGCCGCCTCATCAAAGGTGCCGCCATAGAGGTAGACGTCGGGGACTTCGTTCACCAGGTTATAGGTCGGATTATCCAGCAGGCGGACTTTCTTTTCTGTACCAGGAGTGCCCTGGTTCTTGCCGTCGTTGTCCACAGAGCTGATCACGGGGACCACGGTGAAGTAAGCGTAGTTCACCACAGGGCTCACAAACCCGGCAAACAGGCTCCCATTCCCATTCAGAATACCGGAGTTCGTCTCATCGTTGGTGGGAACCTGGCCCACCGTATCGTCCTTGACCTGGATCGGAATCTCCAGGACCATCTTGCTGCCGTGAGCCGTCTGGGTCCCATTCTCGGTGTGGAAGCCAACCCAGTTATCAGAGTAGTTAAAGCCGGTGATGGAGACCTTGCTACCGTCCACCTTAACGCTGGTTGTGTAGTCGGTCTGATTCGTGCCCCACTGGCGATTGCCGCTGGCATCGGCGCCGGTAAAGGGAACGGTGTACGCCTTGAGGGAATCCCGATAGTTTTCGGGCAGCTGGAAGTACTGGGAAATCACGTCCACCATGGTGGCGGTGTCCGTCAGAGTAGCGTCCGAGCCGCCGATGGTGCTACTGATGCTGGAGAACACATTGTTCAGACCAGCGGCGTCGCTGGCGGTGAGATAATAGTTGCTGCTGTCGCGGGTGTAGTTCTTGGTGATTTCGAAGTAGTACGAGTTATAAAGAAAATGATTCACGACTTTCTGACCAAGCCCCACATTCTCTGCAGCTTTAAAGTTGCTGGACACGAAGTTCATGAAGCGGTTGGCCGCAGCCGAATCCGTATCACTCCAACCCCAATACTCGCCAACCGCACCATTGCCGCTTCCGCCGTACAGCTGGCTGGGTTCAGCACCGGTGAAAATACCAATGGTGTATACCACAACGCCATTGTCCTTCATGGTCTTGGCGGCCTTGATGGCATCGTTGGCAACGCTGATGTCAAAGCCACTGTCCCCGGGGACGCCATCGGTAAACATGATGACCACCTGTGTACGCTGGGCCTGGTTGCTGCCATTGTAATTGCTGTTGGCCAGCAACGTCTGCGCCTGCTGCATGCCCTGTCCAGTCTGCGTGCCGCCTGACGGAGACTCCGGCAACCCATCAATCGCTGTAGTCAGCGTGTTCTTACCGGTTCCGTCCACCTGAGTCCAGTTGACAAGCGTGGAGGCGTCGGACGCAAACTTCACAATCGCCATGCGGTGGTCGCTGGTCTCAGGGTCATACTTGTCGGCAACAGAGTTGATGAAGTTCTTCACCGCATTCTTCATGGCATACTGGCGTCTATCTGTATCATCGTCACCCCAGCCCAATTCTTTGCCGTTAAACTTATACGCCATAGAGCCGGACTGGTCCAGGACCAGGACGATGTCCAGGGGGACGTCCTTCTGCACCACCTGAGAGTTACCGGTAGCATAGGCCTCCAGGGTCAGGATGCCGGTTTTCCCGTCTGCGTTCAGCTGCAGGGTCTTGCTCATTTCCATGCCAGTGACCCCTTCGGTGGGGCCGCCGGGGTTCACGACCGAAACCCCATTGGGCAATGTCCCATCGGCCGCGTCCTCATCCGCCGCGAAGGACGGCAGGGCCACCAGAGACAGGGCCATGACCAGCGCCAGCACAAGGGCCAACGCCTGTTTCCATTTCTTCATATCCTCGTTCCTCCCATTGCGTTTATTTGCGCGGTGCGCATTATTTTCAGGCCCTAACGGACCTAATTGAAGATGCGACAACGCTTCCGCCGCCGGGGTGCCGGTCCCAGCTGCGGAACGTTATTATAGCGCATATCGGTATCGTTTTCAAGTGTAATTTTGGTTTTCCAAAGTTTATCGTTATCTGGTTGTTATTCTATCACAAAGTCATGTCGAATGCAAGTGCATTTTCAGGGGATAAGGGAAATTTTTCTGGATTCGACGGGCGGATCGTGCTATAATATGTGTAATTAATCAACAGGGCAGGAGGACAATGTCCATGAACGAGAGGAAAACATCCAAAAAAGCGGGATATCCCAACGGGGATGCCCGGGACTTCTTTTTACGGGATCTTGACGGAAAACCGGTAAAGGGTCCGAAAAAGCCGGAGCGGCCCGGGTCTGAGCCGCCCATCATGGCGGTGTATGCCGCGCCGGTGGTGAAGGAGAAGAAATGAGCGGGTTCCGGCTGCGCAGCTGCGTGTGGGAGCTGACGCTGGCGTGCTGCTTCGGGTGCCGGTACTGCGGGTCCGCCGGGGGGCGGGCCAGGGCCGACGAGCTGTCCACGGCGGAGTGCCTGGACACGGCGGACCAGCTGGCAGAGCTGGGGTGCCGGAGGGTGTCGCTGATTGGGGGCGAGGTGTTCCTGCGGCGGGACTGGGCGCAGATCGCCGGGCGGCTCACCGGCCGGGGCGCGGCGGTGGCGGTGATCACCAACGGGTACCTGATGTCGCCGGAGGTGCTGGCGCAGCTGCGGGAGGCCGGCGTGGAGTCCGTGGCGGTGTCCATCGACGGGCCGGAGGACGTGCACGACGCCGGACGGCAGGCGGGCAGCTTCCGCCGGGCCATGGACGCCGTGGGGGCGCTGGTGAAGGCCGGCATCCCGGCGTCGGTGATCTCCACCCTGCGCAGGGACTGCGTGGGGCGGCTGGAGGAGCTGTACCGGGTGCTGGAGGGCTCCGGCATCGCCGCATGGCAATTGCAGGCGTGCTCGCCTATGGGCAACGCCGCCCGGGGGCTGGACTGGCGCATGGACCCGACGGAGGTGATCCGCTTCGTGGAGAGCCACCGGGACCGCGCGCCGTTTATGCTGGGTGCGGCTGACAACGTGGGCTACTTTACAGAGGAGGAGCCGGGCCTGCGGGGCGCCGACGGGGCCTGCTTCCAGGGGTGCCGGGCGGGAATCTCCGCCATAGGCATCGACAGTGTGGGAAACATACGGGGGTGCGAGTCTATGTACGATGAGCGGTTCATCGAGGGAAATCTGCGGCAGCGGCGGCTGCGGGACATCTGGGAGGACCCGGAGACATTTGCGTATAACCGGCGGTTCACCCCGGAGCTGCTGACCGGAGACTGCGCCCGGTGCCGGATGGGGCCGTGGTGCGCCGGAGGGTGCCGGTCGTATAACTATTTCGTCCACGGGAAGCTGTATGAGGCGCCGGTGTGCGCCGGAGGCGCCAAATGAGCGCCGGGGCGGCAGCCGTGGGGCTGCGGCTGCGGCAGGAGCGGCTGAAGCGGGGCTGGAGCCAGGAGGGCCTGTGCCGGGGCATCTGCGCGGCGTCGTATCTGTCCAAGATCGAGCAGGGCCGGGTCCAGGCCGCGCCGGAGCTGCTGGCGCTGCTGATGAAGCGGCTGGACCTGCCCTGGTACGGCGAGAATCTGCCGGAGCTGGAGGGGCTGGTGGAGCGGCGGTACGCGCAGCTGCTGGACGGAGAGCAGGAGGCGTTTCAGGACAGCCGGGCGGCGTTCTCCCAGGCGCTGGAGACCATCCTGTCCAGTCCCCTGGCGGCGGACGGCCTGGTGCTGGACGCCGTGGACCGGCAGGACCCGTCGGACATCCCGGCGGCGCTGGAGCCGTATCTGGACCGGCGGCAGCTGGCGCTGCTGCGGATCGTGCAGGACCGGGAGCCGGAGGCGGTGCGGCTGCTGCCGGAGGCGTACTGCTTTCTGATGGCGGGCATTGCCGGGTATGAGCAGGGCGGCGACTATACCGGGGCCATGGCCTATCTGCGGCAGGGCTGCGACCTGGCGGCCCGGGACGGCCGGGTGCGGCTGATGCTGGAATGCCGGCTGATTATGGGCAGCGTATGCTGCAACCAGCTGGACCTGGACGGTATGGAGGAGCACTATCGGGCGGCGGAGCGCATGGCCCGGGCCCTGGGACGGCAGGAGGACCTGCGGGCCATGGCCTATAACCGGGCCGCCACCCAGGTGGAATGCGGCCGGTATCAGGAGGCGTATGGGTATTTTTCCGCCCTGGAGCGGCCCCGGGTCATGGAGCTGCACAAGCTGGCGGTGTGCTGCGAGGGGCTGGGCCGGACCCGGGAGGCTCTGGACGCCCTGGACCGGGCGGAGACGGCCCCGGAGGAGTATCCGGACCGGGCTCTGTGCATGGAGATCTGCGGGCTGGTGCGGCGCAGGCTGGAAAACCCCGGCTATCTGCGGGATCCGGATTACGGCGCGGCGCTGATGGACGTGTTCCACCGCTGCCGGAGGGAGCTGCCCATCGGATACGCGGGGTTCCACCTGCCCTGGGTGCTGGAATGGCTCACCGCCGGGCGGCAGTATAAGCTGGCGTATGAGCTGGTGCGGGAATTTCCCCTGGTCCCCGGGAGAAGCTCATGACAGCGGCGGCGCTCTTTTTTGACAGACTGAACAGGCTGTCAAAAAAGCAGGCTTGCCTCCGCCTTCGGAAAGGAAGATAGTTACGAAAGAAACCCATCAGGGGTGTCTTTCGTTTTCAATCACTGCATTTTCAGAACTTTTGTGAAGGTTCTGAAAATGCCTTTCAGCCTGTCAAAAAGGATTTTTGACAGGCTGAAAATCCCTCCGGCCGGAGCCGGAGGGATTTTGCTATGCTTCCGTCAGTCTTCCATCAGCTCCTCCAGGCGGCGGCGCTTGGTCCGGGCGTCGCCGGTCAGGTGCAGCTTGGAGTAGATCTGGTTGATGTACTGCTTCACCGTTCCCTCGGACAGGAACAGCTGCCCGGCGATCTCCCGGTTGCTGAGCCGCCGGGCCATCCGCTGGGCCACGGCCCATTCCCGCTCTGTCAGAGCGGCGAAGGTCTCCGGCCGCTGCCGGACGATCTGCACCGCCTGGCACCCGGCCTGGAAGCTCTGGCCGAACCGGGCGGCCCGGGCGGCAAAGTCGTCCCCGGCCTCCGGCAGCACCTCCCGCAGGTACCGGTAGCAGGCGGCAAAGGGCAGCACCAGCCCATCGGGCCGGGCCATATCCGCCGCCTGCCGGACCAGAGCCGCAGTCTCCCGGCGTTTGCCCAGCCGTTCATAGGCTGCGGCAGTCTGCGTCAGCACATAGATCTCCACCAGGGCGTAATGCATCCCCCGGCACAGAGCCAGCAGCTTATCGCTGCCGCCGATGACCCGGGCATAGGCCCCCTGGGCCAGGAATACCTGGTTTTCGATCATCCGCATCATGGGCACGCAGGGCCCCAGGAAATTCACCGTATCCAGCCGGTGCTCCCGGAACAGGGAGGGGATGCTCTCCTCCTGCCCCAGCAGCGCCAGACACCAGGCGCTGCTGCTGTCGAAAATGTGCAGCCACATGGCGTTGTGCCAGCCCAGCAGCTGCTCCCGGCGGCGGCGCAGGTCCGTCTCCGGAGCTTTCCCGGCGGCCAGGGCCAGCCGCATTTCCAGAAAGTCGCAGCAAAGAGCCATATTTTCCTGGCCGCTGCCCCGGATATCTGCCCGGGCCCGCTCCAGAGCAATGGCCGCGTCGTTGAGGCGCCCCTGGGCCAGGGCCGCCTCGCCCTCCATGATCCGCTGGGCGCCCATGCCGTGGCCGCCGGTGATCTTGTAATAGTGGGGCATGCAGTCGTCCATCTCCGCCAGCTCCCGGGAAAGCTGCCCCGGGGTCCGGTGGAACATCATCAGCACCGACGGCGACCCGAAGGTCCAGCTGCCGCGGCTTTGGATGCTGACGGCCTGGTCGGTCATCTGGCGGCTGGCGCTGCGGTGCAGGCGGCTCATCTCCGTGATGTCGTTGTAATGCAGGAAGCTTTCGATCAGGTCGCACTCTCCCAGCAGATTGCCCCGCTGCCGGGGCGTCATGTCCGGGTGATTCCGGACGGATTCCAGCAGCAGCGCCTTCAGCTGCTGCATCCGAGGGATCTGCCCCCAGGTGAACATCCGCCGCATCAGCACCAGCAGGGCTGTGGGGTGCTCCATCAGCACCCGGTCACCGCAGCAGTCCAGCAGCTCCAGCACCTGCTGGGGCCGCAGGGCCGCCAGCAGAATGCCCGCATCCCGCTGGATCACGTCCAGGGCCGCGTCCCACCGGCCGCATTTGCCGAAGGCGGCCAGGGCCTGCAAATAGTCCCCCCGATCCGCATACCAGCGGCCGTACCGGGCCCGGTATTCCGCCTGCTCCTCCGGGGGCAGGGCGTCAAAATCCCGCTGGGCGCAGGCCTTCATCATGTGGTGGAACCGGTATCCCCCGCCGGGGAGCCGGGTGACAAAGGCGTTTTTCGCCGTCAGGTCCGCCAGGATCTCCGGTGTGTCCGGCTGGCCGGTAATATACCGGGCCATGTCCCCGGTGAACTCGTCGGCCTGACCCATAACCGCCAGGAACCTCTGCCGCCGGGGCGGCAGGGGCCGCAGCATGGCGGCGGTGAACATCTCATAAATGTCCGTTTCCCCGGGGTCCGCTCCCTGCTCCGTCAGGGCCCGGAGCCGCAGGTAAACGGCGGCCATCCAGCCCTCCGTGGCCTGCTGCAGCTCTGCCAGCTGCTCCTGGTCCAGGGCCGCGCCGCAGCGGTGGACATAGGCCGCCAGCTCGCCGCCCTCCAGCCGCAGCTGCTCCGCGCCGATGCGGTGCAGCCGTCCGCCCAGCCGCAGCACCTGATCCCCGGACAGGATCCGGTCCCGGCTGGCGGCGATGAGGTGGACGTTTTCCGGCAGTCTCGCCGCCAGTTCGCATAAAAACCGCGCCATCCGGGGATCAGGCAGCAGGTGCAGGTCATCTGCAAACAGATACCAGGGCTCCGGCCGCCGCAGCTCCCGGCACAGGGTATCCACCAGCAGGCCGGTGGCCGCCGGATCCGTGGGGCAGTCAAAGCCCTCCAGGACGGTCAGTCCGGCGGCCCGAAAGGCCCGCCGCCCACCTTCCCACAGGGCAGGCAGACTGTCGGAATAAATGCTGACGCGGATGGCCGAGCCCGGCGGCTGGGCCGCTAAAAACCAGTTTACCGCCGTGGTCTTTCCGTAGCCCATGGGGGCCGTCACCGTGGTCAGGGCGCAGCGGCCCATGGGCTCCAGGCTGGCCTGGAGCCGGGGGGATACATAAATTGCGCCGGGGTCCGGCTTTCGTCTTGCCATGGAACAATTGCCTCCTTACCGAGCCATATAGGCTGCGGCGCGCTGTGTCAGCTTGCTGTATACCCGCTGGACCATCCACGGCTCCGTGGACGCCTCCAGCGCCTCCCGGGGCGTGAACCAGGCCACGCCGCTGTTTTCGTCGGGCTTCTGCCGCAGCGCCCGATCCCGGGCGCCCAGCAGATAGGTGACGTTCATGTGAATGTGGCTGGGGACATACTGCCCCCGCTTTTCGTGGCCGTCCACCGTCAGGCACTCCAGGGAGAAGATCCCCGGGTGCAGCAGCTCCAGCTGCCGCAGACCCGTTTCCTCCGTTACCTCCCGCATGGCCACCGCCAGCAGATCCCGGTCCCCGTCGGCGTGTCCGCCGGTCCAGGACCAGGAGTGATAGAGGTTGTGATACACCATCACCACCTGCCGCCGGTCCGGGCTCAGGACCCAGGCGGAGGCGGTCATATGGGCGGTGAGGTTCTCCCGGTCAAATGCATCGGGATGTCCCGCCAAAAACCGCAAAATCCCGGTCTTGTCCCGCTGCTCCTGGGGACAAAGCGGGACAAAATTTTCAATATCCCGTATAATATCCATATCAATCCTCACTATCCGCTATCAGGTCCCGGACAATGGCGGAGGCCATCAGGATGCCGGCGGTGGAGGGCACCCAGGGCACGCTGGCGGGCACGCTGCGCCGCCCGGGGGACGGGGCCTCCAGCTGCCGGGTCTCGGCGGCCGGCTCGGGACTGTACACCACCTTCAGGTGCCGGATGCCCCGGTCCCGCAGCTCCCGGCGCATGACCCGGGCCAGGGGGCAGACAGAGGTCCTGGAAATGTCCGTTATCTGCAAAAGGCCGGGGTCCAGCTTGTTGCCGGTGCCCAGGGCGGAGATGATGGGGATGCCCCGCTGCCCCGCCTGGGCGATCAGGTCCAGCTTGCAGGTGACCAGGTCGATGCAGTCGGCGATATAGTCGAATTTCCCGGTGAAAAACGCATCCCGGTGGGCGGCGTCATAGGTGGCGCACAGGGGGTGGACCCGGAGGCCGGGGTTGATGTCCCGGCACCGCCGGGCGGCTGCTTCGGCCTTATATTCCCCCACGGTGGAGGACAGGGCGTACAGCTGGCGGTTGATATTGGTGAGGCTCAGGGTATCCTGGTCTACCAGGGTCAGCTCTCCCACCCCGGAGCGGGCCAGGATCTCGGCGGCGTAGCTGCCCACGCCGCCCAGGCCGAACACCGCCACATGGCAGCGGGAGAGCCGGTCCAGGGCCCGGTCCCCCAGGACCATTTCCGTGCGTAAAAATCTGTGTTCCATAGCGGTCTCCTTGTCGGATAACAGTGGAAAAGAGGCTGGCAGCCGCCAGCCTCTTTTTTGTTGCGTAATGGGGCTCAGCCCACGTACTTCATGCCGGAATTCTCGGTGGCGGTGATGTCCTTGACCAGGTTGGCGGACCACTCGGAGTAGTCCTTGTTCATCATGGCGTTGCGGACCTGGACCATCCAATAGGGATCGTCGGTGCCCACGAAGTACATGACGTGGTAGCCGATGTAGCTGCCGCCGGCGGCATCGTTGGCCACGATGCCGGTATCGCCGGCCTTGCGGCTGTCGTCGAAGCACCAGTCGTTGAACTCGCTGACCATCTGGCCCTTATAGACCTGCTTATACAGGCCGCCGTTGGTGTTGGAGCCGGGGTCCTCGGACAGCTTGTTGGCCAGGGCCGCGAAGCTCTCCTCGGTGGCGTCGCCGTCCTTCCAGGCCTGGAGGGCGTTCTCGGCCTCCTGCTTCTTGCCGGCCTTCAGCTCCTCCAGCTTGGCCTGGTAATCGTCGGCCTTGCTGTCCAGGCTGGAGGTGTCCACCTTGAACAGAATGTGGCGCACGTCCACGGTGTTGTAATCGTTGCGGCTGCGGCTGTGGAAGATCAGCAGATAGATGGAGGTGCCATTTTCCACCAGCTCGGTGTCGCCGGCCTGGCGGCTGTCGTCAAACACCCACTTGGTGGCGGCATCGCCGCTGTAGGTGCCGGACTCGGGGTGGGAATAGGTGGCGATGGACTCATATTCCTTGGCGGCCTTCTCGGGCAGGATGCCGGACTTGACGGTCTCCAGCACGGCGGCGGCGGCGTCCTTGGCCTTCTGCAGGGCAGCGGCGCTCTCCTCCTCGGTGGGCTGAACGGTGTTGCCGTCGGCGTCCTTGGTGGAGGCGGCGGCGCCCTTGAAGGTGATCATCTCATAGTTGGCCACGTCGAAGGAGTTCTTGTTCTCCTCGTAGTACTTCTGGAGCTCCTCGTCGGTGTACTGCAGGCTGTCGATATAATCCTGCTGATAGTGGGAGGCAATGATGGTGTCCTTCAGGATGCCCTTGAAGATCTTGACGGTCATGTTGCTGCCGTAGAGCTGCTTGATATACTCAGCCTCGCTCTTGCCGGCGGACTTGGCGTAGGTGGCCAGGGTCTCCATGGTGGAGTCCAGCTCCTTCTGCATGTCGTCGTTCCAGGTGATGTTCTTTTCGGCGGCGCCCTTCTTGAGCATGGTGATCTGGATCAGGCTCTTTTTGGCGGCGTCCCTGAAATAGGCGTCCCAGGTCATGTCGTCGGACACGCCCAGCAGGGTCTTGGCCATGTCGCTGAGGCTCTGCTGGGTCAGGGGGGTGGATTTGCTCAGGCCGTAATAGGAGGCATACTGGCTCTGGGCAATGGAGTTATAGGCCACATGATAGAAATAGCTGACCTCGGCGGCGGAATATGTCTCGCCCTCCACGGTGACGGCGGAAGCACCCCGCTGGATCACGTTGGAGTTCCAGACCAGCAGAGCGGCGGCCACCAGCACGAACACGATGGCGATGCCGCCGTAGAGCCAGTTGTTCCGGCGCTGCTTGGCGCGCTCCTCCGCCTGGCGGGCGGCCTTGGGGTCCACGGCGCCGCTGGCGGCGAACTCCTGACGGGCTTTCTTTTCTCTGGATGCACTCATAGTTGTTTCAGTCCTCTCGAAAATAGGTATCGGATACCCTTTGTAGTGTGCTGTTGGTTGATTATACAGGAAAAACCGCCTCTTCGCAAGAGGGAATCGGGATTTCCCGGGAATTTAGGCGAATTTACTCCGCCCGGTATACGACCTTGCCGTCGATGACGGTCATATATGCCTGGCCGCCGATGGTGGTGAGGGGGTCGGCGGTCCACAGGACGAAATCCGCGTCCTTACCGGGCTCCAGGCTGCCCACCCGGCTGTCGATGCCCAGGCTGCGGGCGGGGTTGATGGTGATGGCCCGCCAGGCCTCGTCCATAGGCAGGCCCGCGTTGGCGGCCAGGCCCGCGCACATGGTCAGATTCTCCAGGGGGATCACCGGTGCGTCGGTGATGATGCTGACGGTGAGGCCCGCCCGGTACAGGGCGCCGGGGGTGGTGAAGCTCTTGTGCCGCAGCTCGGCCTTGCTCTTGCTGCCCAGGGTGGGGCCCACAAACACCGGCAGGCCCTCCTTGGCCAGCTCGTCGGAGATCAGCTCGCCGTCGGTGCAGTGGTCCAGGGTGGCCTTCACCCCGAATTCCTTGGCGATGCGCACGGCGGTGAGGATGTCGTCGGCCCGGTGGGCGTGGCACTTCAGGGGAATCTCGCCGTTGATCACCGGCAGCATGGCCTCCAGCTTCATGTCGAAGGGGGGATTCTTTCCGGCCAGCTTGTCGTCCCGGTAGCGCTGGGTCTTGAACAGCAGCTCACGCAGCAGCGCCGCCACGGCCATGCGGGTCATGGGGCTTTTCTTCATGCCCTGACCGTAGCAGCCCTTGGGATTCTCGCCGAAGGCGCACTTCATGGCGGCGGGCTCCTTCAGCAGCATATTGTCCACCCGCTTGCCGGCCAGCTTCAGCACCGTGAAGGTGCCGCCCACCACGTTGGCACTGCCGGGGCCGGTGCAGGCGGTGGTGACGCCGCCCCGGAGTCCGTTGGGGAATGCCCCGTCCTGGGGATTGATGGAGTCGATGGCCCGCAGCTGGGGGGTCAGAGGCTCCACCACCTCGTTGTAGTCCATGCCCTCCCAGCGCAGGCACTCGTTGTCTAGGCCGATGTGGCAGTGGGCCTCCACACAGCCGGGGGTCAGCAGGCGGCCGCCGGCATCAATGACGGTGCAGCCCTCCGGCGGGTCGATGTGGGGAGCGATGGCGGCGATGCGGCCGCCGTCGGCCAGCAGACAGCCGCCAGGAATGTCCGGGCCCGTGATGGGCTTTATGTAAGCGTTCTGGATCAGCAGCATAGCGATACCTCTCTTTGTTGTAAATTGAGGACATTATAGCACAGGCTGTTCCGTTTCACAAGGGTTGCGTTTTTCCCGGGGCTGCTTTATAATGTGTAGCCGGAGGAGGCGAGGACATGCGGTACACCACCCTTTGCTATATCGAAAACCCCGCCGGGGAGTATCTGATGCTCCATCGGGTGAAAAAGGAGAACGACTGCAACCGCGACAAGTGGATCGGCATCGGCGGCAAGTTCGAGGACGGCGAGAGTCCCGAGGAGTGCGCCCTGCGGGAGATCCGCGAGGAGACGGGACTGACCGTCACCGGGTACCGCTATCGCGGCATCGTCACCTTTGTGTCCGACCGGTGGGAGACGGAATACATGCACCTGTTCACCGCTGATGCGTGGACCGGCAGCGTCCGGGACGACTGCGGCGAGGGCGTGCTGGAGTGGGTCCATAAGGACCGGCTGGCGGCCCTGCCCCAGTGGGCCGGGGACAGGATATTCCTGGACCTGCTGCGGCGGGATGTGCCCTTCTTTTCTCTGAAGCTGCGCTATCAGGGGGAAACGCTGGTCTATGCCTGCCTGAACGGAAGGGAGCTGGTCCTGTGACGGTATTGGTCAGCGCGTGCCTGCTGGGGGTGCCCTGCCGGTACGACGGGCAGAGCAAGCGCCATCCCCTGGCGCAGGAGCTTTGCCGCAGGCACCGGGTGATCCCCGTGTGCGGGGAAATTTTCGGCGGCCTGCCCACGCCCCGCCCGCCGGCAGAGATCTGCGGGCAGCGGGTAGTCACCCGGGAGGGGGCCGACGTGACGGCGGCTTACCGGCGGGGGGCGGAGGCGGTGCTGGAGCTGGCCCGGCTCACCGGGGCGGAGGCCGCCGTCCTCAAGGAGCGCAGCCCCTCCTGCGGCTCCGGGGCCGTATATGACGGCACGTTCTCCGGCACGCTGACGGCGGGCTGGGGCGTTGCCGCCGGGCTTCTGCGGGAGCAGGGCATCCGGGTGCTGGGCGAGTCCCGGCTGGAGGAGCTTCTGCGGCAGGGCGTCCGTTAAAATCACAACAAAATACGACAAAAAACTGTGAGATTCGGAGAAAATTACAAATGCCATTGACACAGCACGCGGAAGTTGGTAAAGTAATACCGTAAGCGGTCGGGAACGTTACCGGTAATGTTTCCACGCTGCGGAATGGCCCAGGAAGGAGACGAAGCGCGGCATATGACCATCAAGGATATTGCGCGGCAGTGCGGCGTCAGCGTCAGCACGGTGTCGCGGGTGCTCAATGACCGTCCGGACGTGAGCCCGGAGAACCGGCGCAAGGTGCTCTCCGCCATTCAGCAGTCCAATTACATTCCCAACAACACCGCCAGGGATCTGGTGAAAACCAAGTCCGACGCCATCGGCCTGGTGGTGCGGGGCGTGTCCAACCCGTTTTACACGGATATCATCCGGGTCATCGAGGAGCAGGTCACCGCCCGGGGCTATACCCTGGTGATGCAGCAGATCGGCACCTGCGACGACGAGGTGAAGCGGGGCGCCATGATGGAGCGGGAAAAGCGGCTGCGGGGCCTGATTTTGTTGGGCGGCCGGTCCGACTATTCGCCCCAGGAGCTGGCGCCGCTGAACATCCCCTTTGTCTGCTGCTCCTACAGCAACCAGTACGGCACCCTGCCGTCGGATTCCTATGCGTCGGTATCCATTGCCGACGAGGAGGAGGCCTACCGGGCGGTGTCGGAGCTGTATCGGTGCGGGCACCGGCGCATTGCGGTGCTGGTATCCGGCGCGGAGGACCGCTCCATCAGCCAGCTGCGGTATCAGGGCTATGTCCGGTCCCTGGCGGATCACGGCCTGCCCCTGGAGCAGGAGCTGGTCATCGAGGCCGGGTCCTTCGACATCCGGCAGGCGTATCTGGCGGTGCGGCGGCGGCTGATGGAGGGGGCGCGGTTCACGGCCCTGTTCGCCATCTCCGACAACATGGCCATCGGGGCCATGCGGGCCCTGCGGGAGGCCGGGCAGCAGATCCCCCGGGACTGCTCCGTCATCGCCATCGACGGGCTGACGATGTCCGAGTACATCAACCCCACCCTGACCACCCTGTGCCAGCCTATGGAGCACATGGGACGGCGCAGCGTGGAGATCCTGCTGGACATGGTGGAGCACCGGGGCGGACCCATCCGGGAGACTGCCCACACCACCCTGCGGACCGGGGAATCCGTCCGCGACATTTCTTAGTTTTTCCGGCGGAAACCGCCTGAAAAATATATAATGAAGGAGAATTGATCATGAAGAAAACTCTTGCATTGATCCTGGCCGCTATCATGGCTCTGTCCCTGGTAGCCTGCGCCAAGACCCCCGGAAACAGCGGCACGGAGGCCAAGGGCTCCGTGTATTACCTGAACTTCAAGCCCGAGGCCGATCAGGCCTGGCAGGATCTGGCCAAGACCTACACCGAGCAGACCGGCGTGGAGGTCAAGGTCGTCACCGCCGCCTCCGGCCAGTATGACACCATGCTGACCTCCGAGCTGGACAAGTCCGCTCCTCCCACCATGTTCCAGGTGGGCAACCAGGGCGCCGTCAACTCCTATGGCGATTTCTGCTATCCTCTGGATAACACCGACGTCATGAAGGAAATGACCACCCAGGACTTCAACCTGAAGAATGCCAACGGCGAGACCGTGTCCATCGGCTACTGCTATGAGGCCTTTGGCATCATCGTCAACAAGGCTCTGCTGAAGCAGGCCGGCTATGAGATCTCCGATATCACCAACTTCGAGACCCTGAAGAAGGTTGCCGACGACATCCACAGCCGCGCTGCCGAGCTGGGCTTTGACGCCTTCAGCTCCGCCGGCCTGGAGGGCTCCTCCAGCTGGCGCTTCTCCGGCCATCTGGCCAACATGCCCCTGTTCTATGAGTTCCGGGATGACAAGGTCACCTCTCAGCCCGCCAGCATCAAGGGCACCTATCTGGACAACTTCAAGAACGTCTGGGATCTGTACACCACTGACTCCGCCACCACCGGCGCTGCTCTGACCACCGCCACCGGCGACGCCTCCGAGGCCGAATTCGGCCAGGGCAAGGCTGTGTTCTATCAGAACGGTTCCTGGGAGTATGCCAACCTCACCGGCGAGGAGAAGGGCTTTAAGATGAACCCCGAGGATCTGGCCATGATCCCCATCTACTGCGGCGTTGAGGGCGAGGAGCAGTCCGGTCTGTGCTGCGGCACCGAGAACTGCTGGGCTGTCAACAAGAACGCCAAGGAAGAGGACATCCAGGCCACTCTGGACTTCATGAAGTGGGTCGTCACCTCCGACGAGGGCACCACCATGCTGGCTGAGCAGTTTGGCCCCTGCCCCTTCAAGAACGCCAAGACCCCCGAGAACGTGTTCTTTGCCGATGCCAACGCCTATACCGCTGCCGGCAAGTACATTGTGACCTGGGCCTTCAACTGGACTCCCGCCGTGGATGACTGGCGTGCGGGCGTGGTGGACGCTCTGACCCAGTACACCGTCAACGGCGGCAGCTGGGACAACGTCAAGACCGCCTTCGTGGACGGCTGGGCCACCCAGTATGCCAAGGAGAACGGCTGAGCTATAAGCGCTCCGTTGTAACGCAATAGGACCGGGGGCGGGCTTATCGCCCGCCCCCGATTTTCTCACCTGCGGCGCACAGAGCTGTTGGCCGGTATGGACCGGGCAAGAGCTCCGGGCGCCGCCCGGAAAAAACATAGATAGGAGAGAGGCGTCATGAAACTTCCGAAACACCGCCGGGACGAGGCCGCGCTGAATTCCCGGCTGATCCGCCGCCCCATCAAGCGCATGGTGTGGCTGTTTTTGCTGCCCACCTTCGGGGCCTTCTGCATCGGCTTCCTGTACCCCTTCTTCAAGGGGCTGTTTCTGTCCTTCTGCAACTTCCGCATTACCAGCCAGTGGACATGGACGGGGCTGGAAAACTACCGGAAGGCCTTCCAGGACCCCGGCTATATGCACGCGTTCTGGTACACGGCGCTGTTTGCCCTGGTGAGCCTGATCGCTATCAATCTGTTTGCCTTTGCCATTGCCTATGCACTGACCCAGAAGTTCAAGGGCACCAACGTGTTCCGCACGGTGTTCTTCCTGCCCAACCTCATCGGCGGCATCGTGCTGGGCTATATCTGGTCCATGATCTTCGACGGCATCCTCATCAAGTACAACACCTCCGTGGTCCTGGAGACGAAATACGGCTTCTGGGGTCTGGTGATCCTGGTGTGCTGGCAGCAGATCGGCTATATGATGATCATCTATATTGCCGGACTCCAGGCCGTGCCCGAGGATATGCTGGAGGCGGCCCGCATCGACGGCGCCAACCGCTGGCAGACCCTGTGGCGGGTCACCATCCCCAACGTGATGCCCTCTATCACCATCTGCATGTTCCTGAGCCTGACCAACGGCTTCAAGCTGTTTGACCAGAACCTGGCCCTGACCGCCGGGCGTCCCTTCCAGCAGCTGGGCAACGGAGAGACCATCAAAACAACGGAAATGCTGGCCCTGAACATCGTCAACGCCTTCGGCACCAACGGCGGCGGCAACCGCGGCGCGGGTCAGGCCAAGGCCGTGATCTTCTTCATCGTGGTGGCGGCCATCAGCATCATCCAGCTTCAGGCCAGCCGCCGCAAGGAGGTGCAGCAATGATCAAAACCGAAGCTCTGCGCCGCAGAGAGCGCCGTCAGGCGCTGCTGACGGTGGTGTTCACCATCATCTCCGTGATCTATCTGATGCCGGTGCTCCTGGTGCTCATCAACTCCCTGAAGGCCAACGCCTTTGTCAACACCGAGACCTTCAAGCTGCCCACGGCGGAATCCTTTGTGGGGCTGAAGAACTATGTCAAGGGCATGACCTTCGGCAACTTCGCCTTCTATAAGGTGGTATTCTACAGCTTCTTCATCACCATTACCTCCACGGCGCTGATCCTGCTGTGCACGTCCATGGCGGCGTGGTACATCTCCCGGGTAGGGAGCCTGGTCAGCAAGATCGTGTACTACCTGTGCGTATTCTCCATGGTAGTGCCCTTCCAGATGGTCATGTACACCCTGGCCCGGACGGCGGACCAGGCGCATCTGAACACCCCCTGGACCATCCCCGTGATATACCTGGGCTTCGGCGCGGGCCTTGCCGTGTTTATGTTCACGGGCTTTGTCAAGAGTCTGCCGCTGGAGATCGAGGAGGCCGCCGCCATCGATGGCTGCGGCCCGGTGGGCACCTTCTTCCGGGTGGTGCTGCCCATGCTGAAGCCCACCATGATCTCCGTGGGCGTGCTGGAGATCATGTGGGTATGGAACGACTATCTGCTGCCCAGCCTGGTGCTGGACATCAACCAGTACCGCACCATCCCCATCCACATCCAGTACCTCAAGGGTAGCTACGGCACCGTGGACATGGGCGCCACCATGGCCCTGATCATGCTGAGCATCCTGCCGGTGATCATCTTCTATCTGTGCTGCCAGAAGCACATCATCAAGGGCGTGGCCGCCGGAGCCGTGAAGGGCTAAAAAAACAAAGCATTTTTCTGATAAGTGAGTTGACTGACATATGAATCGTTGCAGCGGCATTTTGATGCCGGTATTTTCCCTGCCGTCTCCCTACGGCATCGGGACTCTGGGCAAGGCCGCCTATGACTTTGCCGATTTTCTCCACGCCGCCGGGCAGCACTGCTGGCAGATGCTGCCTCTGGGCCCCACCAGCTACGGCGACTCCCCCTACCAGAGCTTTTCCACCTATGCGGGCAATCCGTATTTCATCGACCTGGAGCTGCTGATCGAGGACGGGCTGCTGACCCGGGATGAGGTGGAGAGCCAGAACTGGGGAACCAATCCCCGGTATGTGGACTACGGAAGGATTTATGAGAGCCGCTTCTCCGTGCTGCAGAAGGCCAAGGACCGGGGCTGGGAGCGGGATCAGGCGGAGGTGGCCGCCTTTCAGGCGGAGAACTGCCGCTGGCTGCCGGACTATGCCCTGTACATGGCCTGCAAGCGCCATTTCGGCATGCGCTCCTGGACCGAATGGGACGATGCGGACATCCGCCTGCGAAGGTCCCCGGAGGTGCTGGAGCAGTACCGCACCCTGCTGCGGGAGGATGTGGAGCTGTTTACCTATTTGCAGTTCCTGTTCTTCCGCCAGTGGAACAGGCTGCGGGACTATCTGCACAGCCTGGACATCCAGGTCATCGGCGACCTGCCCATCTATGTGGCCATGGACTCCGCCGACGTGTGGGCGGAGCCGGAGTGCTTCCAGCTGGACGACCAGTGCGTTCCCACGGAGGTATCCGGCGTGCCGCCGGACTACTTCAGCGCCGACGGTCAGCTGTGGGGCAATCCCCTGTACGCCTGGGACCGGATGCAGGCCGACGGCTTCGGCTGGTGGATCCGCCGGGTGGACGGCGCGTCCAAGCTGTATGACGTGATCCGTATCGACCATTTCCGGGGCTTCGATGCCTATTGGGCCGTGCCCTACGGCGAGACCACCGCCAAGAACGGGCACTGGGTCAAGGGCCCGGGCATGAGCCTGGTGGGCGTGCTGACGAGCTGGTTCCCCCAGCTGCGGTTCATCGCCGAGGATCTGGGCTATCCCACCCCAGGCGTCCAGCAGCTTTTGCAGGATTCCGGTCTGCCGGGCATGAAGGTGCTGGAATTTGCCTTCGATTCCCGGGATACCAGCAGCTATCTGCCCCACTCCTACACGGAGAACTGCGTGTGCTATACCGGCACCCACGACAACAGTCCCCTGGCCCTGTGGAAGGACGAGGCCGCGCCGGAGGACATCGACTGTGCCCGGGAGTACCTGGGGCTTAACGATCGGGAGGGCTTCAACTGGGGCATCATCCGGGGCGGCATGAGCTCCGTGGCCCGGCTGTTTGTGGCCCAGATGCAGGATTATCTGGAGCTGGGGCTGCACCACCGCACCAATATCCCCGGCACCCAGAGCGGCAACTGGCAGTGGCGTCTGCTGCCCGATGAGGCCACGCCGGCCCTGGCCCGGCGCATCCGCCGCGTCACGGAGCTGTACGGCCGCTGAAAAACCAAGCTGTTTCGTTGTGAATCTCTCTGATAAAGCCAAGGACCCCGGCGCGGTGCGCCGGGGTCCTTGGTTCAGGAGGACGGCTTTGAAGCCGTCCTCCTTTGGCATGGATTAGAAAAAACCGCTGTCTGATCGAATTCCCTTTATTCAGCCGGATGCGCCCTGTCCAGCTCCCTGGCCAGGGCGCGGTATAGCCCCTCCCGGTTGTCCCGGGTGATATACAGCACCCGGACGCCGGGAACGGACCGGACTGCCCGCAGAAAGGGGTCGTCCCGGTTTTTTACCGCCGCCAGCACCGGCTGCGGGCCCCGCAAGGCCGCCAGCACCGCCGCCTGGAACCGAGACGCGTCCCGCTCCAGAAAGCCCAGCTCATCCATGACCAGCAGGCCCGGCCCCGCCAGCAGCCGGGGGCCCCATTCATCGAACACCGGGGTATACCGGGTGCTGCGCCGACTGTCGCACCGGCCTGCCAGATTCTCCGGGCCATACTGCCGCCGGTCCTCCGGTTGGGCGGCGGGGTGGATATAAATGGGGAACATGCCCTCCCCATCCGCTGTGGTCAGGCGCTTGGTGACAAACCCCGACACCGGTCCCGGGTACAGGGCCGCCAGACGGCGGATCAGGGTGCTTTTTCCCACGCCACGGGGACCGCAGATGAGAATTTTATCCATACATTTCCTCCCTCAGCTGCGCCGCCGGGATAGCCAGCAGACACAGAGGCTTCGGATTGGGCAGATACAGCGGATAATCCGCCCAGGCCGACAGCTCCAGCCGCTGGGCCAGCTCCTGCCGGGACGGTACCGCGCCATCCCGGCTGTACAGCCGGAAAAAGGTCCGGGCATCGTCCAGGGACAGAAAGGGCTGGCCAAGCTCCAACGTAAACCGCCGGGCGGTGTAGGTCAGGCCCCGGCGCTGAAGCTCCCGCTCCATGTCGGCCGCAGTGTGCCCCGCCATCCGGACACCGGAGCTGAACTGGTGCCGCCGGAAATCCCGCCGCACCACCAGGGCCGTGCCGCCGCACTGGCGGGCGGCAATGGCCAGCGTCTCCTCTGTGCCGCCGAACAGGCAGAACACCATGGCGTCATACGGCTGCCTGGGCGGCAGCTCCCGGATATCCCCGGTAAGCGCCGACAGCTTCGGGTCCTCTCCCCGGGCCCGCAAGGCGGCAACCGCCGCCGGAGACCGGTCCACAGCGGTGACATGGACGCAATAGGGCAGCAGCGCCCGGCTCAAAAGGCCCAGGCCGCACCCGGCGTCGCACACCCGGTCCTCCGGGCGCAGGAATGCCCCCAGCTGCCGGGCCAGGTCCTGGTAATAGCGGCTGTGATCCGCCGCCGTGTACAGATACCGGATGATCTCCGGGCTCCATCTCTGCATGCTTATCGGCCCCCCCTGAGGAGGGCCCGTACCGGTGCCGGCTCGTTCCGCACGATGCACTCCCCTCTCATTCCATGAAAGTATAGCATGGATGGGGGCCAAATTGCAAGGCATGCCCCAGGGTACACCGGGCGTATCTGCATCGCCTTTGCCGCTGCGCCTCTATCCCCTGCGGAAAAAGGCCACCGCTATGGCACCGGGACCGGCATGGGTGCCAATGACGCCGCCAATCAGCGTGGATTCCAGCCCATCGACGCCGTTTTCCCACAGGGCACGGCTGTCCTCCACATATTTTTTCAGAAATACATCCGTCAGACCCGTATAACCCAACAGAATGGGCAGTTGAAAGTCGATGCCGCCGCAGGCACGGATCTTCTCCACCAGCAGATTGTTTCCCTGGCGGGAGCCCCGGGCCTTGCCGATCAGGAGGATCTCCCCCTTTTCGATGGTAAGCACCGGCTTGATGTTCAGCAGCCCCCCGGCCAGCGCGGTGGTCTTGGAGATGCGGCCGCCCCGCTTGAGATATTCCAGGGTATCTACCAGCGCCAGGACGCATACGTCCTCCCGCTTCTCCGTCAGCTCCCGGACCAGGGCGGCAGCATCCATGCCCCGGTCGATGCAGGTCAGGGCATACTCCGCCAGTATCCCCGTTCCAATGGCGGCAGTGCCGCTGTCCACCACATAGACGTTGTCGTAGTCCGCCGCCGCGATGCAGGCGCTCTGATAGGTGCCGGACAGCTTGGAGGATATGGTCAGCACCACGGCGGCACTGCCGCTGTCCCGCACCCGGCGAAGCTCCTGGTCAAAGGCTGCCGGGCTGGCCTGACTGGTGGTGGGCAGCACGTCGCTCTCTACCAGCCGCTCGTAAAACCGGTGTCTGTCCATGGTCACGCCGTCCAGAAACTCCTCCTGTCCGAAATGAATGGTCAGCGGCACTACCGTCAGTCTGCTGCGGACGCGCTCCGGCACATCCACCGTGGAATCTACAATCAATTCAACGTTCATAGGGTCCTCCTGTTACGCGAAAGTAGCCCCGAGTATAGCAGTTTTGTGTCGATTTGTCAACACAAAATATTTGTTTTGTTGAATAAGCGGAGCCATATCCACCGCCGCTCCCTGCCGCAGGCAACACATCGTCTAACTGCTCCCCTGTGCCGCCGTATAGGAAGGGAGTTGATACAAATGTCTGAACTGAAAAACACGACCAAGGCCGCGCTGGCGGCCGCCCTGGGGGCGCTGTGTGCCTACGGGGTGCAGCTGCTGGTGCCGGTGCTGGTGCTGGTGGTGGTGATGCTGCTGGACTACGCCACGGGCATGGCCAAGGCATGGAACGCCGGGGAGCTGTCCTCCCGGGTGGGCCTGCGGGGCATCCTGAAAAAGGTGGGGTATGTGGCCACTGTCGGCGTGGCCGCCGTGGTGGACTGGCTGCTGCGCTACGGAGCCGACACCCTGGGCTGGGACTGGCCGGTGAAGTTCCTGTTTGCCAGCATCGTCATTATCTGGCTGGTGATCAACGAGCTGCTGTCCATCCTGGAGAATGTGTCGGCCATGGGTGCGCCGGTGCCGGACTTCGTGCAGTCGCTGCTGCAGAAGCTCAAGGGGCACACAGAGCATACCATGGAAGGAGAGGAGGAACGCAATGACTAAGAAAATCTATATCAGCCCCAGCGACCAGACAGAAAACCGCTACGCCTGGGGCAATACCAACGAGCACGTTCAGTGCCAGAAGATCGCCGAGGCGGAGGCTGCCGCCCTGCGCCGCAGCGGCGTGGAGGTGAAGCTGGCTGCCTTCGGCACCACCATGGCCCAGCGCTGCGCCGAGTCCGACGCCTGGGGCGCGGACATCCACAGCTGCGTCCACACCAACGCCTTTAACGGCAAGGTGTCCGGCACCCGGATGTTTTGCTACAGTGTCCCCGGCAAGGGGTATGATGCATGCAGGGCTGTGTTTGGCCAGCTGGCCCCGCTGACGCCGGGAACGTCTGAAAATATCCAGGCCAACCCCCGGCTGTATGAGGTGCGCAATCCTGCCGCCCCCAGTGTGTACTGCGAGTGCGAGTTTCACGACACCATCCAGGGCGCCCGCTGGATCGTGGAGCACACCACGGACATCGGTGAGGCCATCGCCAAGGGCCTGTGCGAGTATCTGGGCGCGGCCTATGTCCCGGCCAGGCAGGAGGCCCCCAAGCCCGCCGATCCTGCCCAGGGCGATACCCTGTACCGGGTCCAGGTGGGGGCCTTCGCCGTCCGCGCCAACGCCGAGAAGATGCTGGACCGCCTGAAAAAGGCCGGGTTCACGGGGTTTGTTGTGGAGGGCACCCGGTAAGCGCCGGCTGCCAAGTAAGCAGAGGGTCTGCGGCTGTGCCGCAGACCCTCTGCTTCGTTTATTCGCCCTTATACTTCCGCCGGGTGGCAAGGCCGCCCCGTATGTGGCGCTGGGCCTTGTTTTCGTCCAGCACCTCCTTCACCTGCAGATACAGCGCCCGGTTATACGCCGGCAGGCGCTCGGACAGGTCCTTATGTACCGTGGATTTGCTGACGCCGAATTTCCTGGCCGCCGAGCGCACCGTGGCCCGGTTTTCTATCAGGTAAAGGGCCAGCTGACAGGCCCGTTCCTCCATGTTCCCTTTGATAGCGCACCACTCCTAAGCCATACTATGCACCATCACTATATGCCCGGCTTCCCGGCGGCAGAACTCCGGCTTTTTCCTTGTCACGGAAGCCGGATTCTGGTATAATCACCCCAGGACCAGAACAGGAGGGGACCGTTATGAAGAAAATTGCCGTGATCACCGGCGCGTCCAGCGGCATGGGGCGCCGGTTTGCCGAAACTGTGGATTCCTTTGACCGCTTCGATGAGGTATGGGTCATCGCCCGCCATGAAAAGGCGCTGGCGGAGCTGCGGGACCGGGTGCCGTATCCCATCCGCGCCCTGGCCCTGGACCTGACGGACCGCCGCAGCTTCCAGACCTATGCCGACGCCCTGGCGGAGGAGCCGGTGGAGGTGGGCCTTTTGGTCAACGCCAGCGGCTTCGGCAAGTTCCGGGCCGTGGTGGACACGCCGCTGGAGGTAAACCTGAACATGACGGACCTGAACTGTCAGGCCGTGGTGGCCCTGTGCCAGCTGACGGCTCCCTATATGCCACGGGGCGGACAGATCATCAATATTGCCTCGGTGGCGGCGTTCCAGCCCATCCCCTATATCAACGTGTACGGGGCCACCAAGGCCTTTGTGCTGAGCTTCAGCCGGGCCCTGAACCGGGAGCTGCGGAGCCGGGGCGTCCGGGTCATGGCCCTGTGCCCCTTCTGGACCCGGACGGCCTTCTTTGCCCGGGCCACCACCGAGGGCGGCGAATCCGTGGTGAAGAAGTATGTGGCCATGTATGAGCCGGAGCAGCTGGTGCAGCGGGCCTGGCGGGACGCCAGGCGGGGCAGGGACGTGAGCCAGTTCGGCTTCGTGGCCCGGTTCCAGACGGCACTGACGAAGCTTCTGCCCCACAGCCTGGTGATGGATGTGTGGATGCGGCAGCAAAAGCTGCAATAAGGCCTTGCAAAGCCCGGAAAACCGGCATATAATAATAAACTATCTGTACAACAAGGAGAGATCAAGATGGATCGCATGAAAATCGCAGCCATCTTTGCCGATCAGGAACAGCTGGGCGGCAAGGAGATCACCGTGTGCGGCTGGGCCCGCACCATCCGGGATATGAAAACCTTCGGCTTCATTGAGCTCAACGACGGCTCCTGCTTCCGCAATCTGCAGGTGGTCATGAGCGCCGACGAGCTGCATAACTATAAGGAGATCGCTTCTCAGAACGTGGGCGCGGCCCTGATCGTCCGGGGCACCGTGGTGCTGACGCCGGAGGCCAAGCAGCCCCTGGAGCTGAAGGCCGCCGAGATCGCCGTGGAGGGCCGGTCCACCCCCGACTATCCCCTGCAAAAAAAGCGCCACAGTGTGGAATTCCTGCGGACCATCCAGCATCTGCGCCCCCGGACCAATCTGTTTTCCGCCACGTTCCGGGTCCGCAGCGCGGCGGCCTATGCCGTGCATGAGTTTTTCCAGAGCCGGGGCTTCGTATATGTTCACACCCCCATCATCACCGGCTCCGACTGCGAGGGCGCAGGCGAGATGTTCCAGGTGACCACCCTGGACCTGAACAATGTGCCCAAGACTGCGGACGGCCAGGTGGATTACAGCCAGGATTTCTTCGGCAAGAAAACCAGCCTCACCGTGTCCGGCCAGCTGAACGCCGAAAACTTCGCCATGGCCTTCGGCGATGTATATACCTTCGGCCCCACCTTCCGGGCGGAGAACTCCAACACCCAGCGCCACGCCGCCGAGTTCTGGATGATCGAGCCGGAGATGGCCTTCTGCGACCTGGCCGGGGACATGGACGTGGCCGAGGCCATGATCAAGCACATCATCACCCGGGTGCTGGAGCGCTGCCCGGATGAGATCAACTTCTTCAACAGCTTCGTGGACAAGGGGCTCAAGGCCCGGCTGGAGCATGTGGCCACCTCCGATTTCGCCCGGGTCAGCTATACCGAGGCAGTGGAGATTCTGAAAAAGCACAACGACAGGTTCGAGTACCGGGTGGACTGGGGCACGGACCTGCAAACGGAGCACGAACGGTATCTGACGGAGCAGATCTATCAGCGGCCTGTGTTCGTCACCGACTATCCCAAGGAGATCAAGGCGTTTTATATGCGCCTGAACGACGACGGCAAAACCGTGGCCGCGGCGGACTGCCTGGTGCCCGGCATCGGCGAGATCATCGGCGGCAGTCAGCGCGAGGAGCGGCTGGACATGCTGGAGGCGCGCATCCGGGAGCTGGGCATGAAGCCCGAGGACTACTGGTGGTACTGCGACCTGCGGCGCTATGGCAGCTGCCGTCACGCAGGCTTTGGCCTGGGCTTTGAGCGCATGGTCATGTATCTGACGGGCGTCAGCAACATCCGGGATGTGGAGCTCCACCCCCGCACCGTGGGCAACGCCGAGTTTTAACAAATCAACAGGAAGGAGCCTTCCCGCCGAGGGAGGGCTCCTTTTTTGTATATTCACGCATATTCATAACAAGCGCTAATGCCAGGCAGAAGAAAAAACTGATGAATTGCGGATTGTTTTTCACGCTAATGCGTTATATAATTGGGAAAAATTTGCCGGAGGATTCTGAATATAACCGCGATAATCCGGCGGATTTTCACGACACGCCGTGCTTTTTGCGCAAAGGAGTCTTGGGGCGTGCGCTCCAGCGGGCAAAACAGGCGGCGTGAATTATTATTCAGGAGGAAGATCATGAGAGAAAACACATCCGTACACCGACTGCTCCGGCGGGTATTGTCTCTGTGCCTGGCGGTAGTCCTGGCGGTATCGCTGTGCGTTCCGGCACTGGCCGCCCAGAAGAACTACAGTGCCAGTGACTACGTGCAGCGGCTGAAGGACTCCGTCCGCAGCAGCGCCACGGTGGACCTGGACGCCGGAAAGGACCCCAATGAGGTGGTCCGGGCCATGGTGGTCACCGACGTGCCCGCCGCCGTGGAGCAGACCGGCACCGTGACCTACACCGCCGCCGTGCAGTCCGCCGAGGCCCGGACCCTGCGCTCCCAGGAGAGCGTCATCCGTCAGGTCCGGCGCATTACCGGCAGCTCCGTTATCAACCAGTCCGGCTATCTGGTCAGCGCCTTTTCCATGGACATGACCCGGGCCCAGATGAAGCAGGTGGCTGCCCTGGACGGCGTGGTATCCGTCAGTGAGGTCACCACCTACAAGGCCCGGATGACCTCCGCCAAGGAAATGACCTCCGCCATGGAGCTGTGGAAGGCGGAGAACGGCGGCAGCACCGGCGAGGGGATCGTGGTGGCCGTTATCGACAGCGGCATCAACTACACCCATCCCGATATGCAGATGCGCCAGGATGCCAGGCTGAAATACACCAAGGCCGACATGGAGGCGAAGATCGCCGCCCTGGGCTACGGCAAGTATTACACCGATAAGGTCCCCTTCGGCTTCAGCTATGTCGACGAGGACGACATCAATAACCGCCAGGTCACCCACGGCCTGCACGTCTCCGGCATCGTGGCCGCCAACGGCGACGAGGAAAACGGCGGCGTGGCGGGCGTTGCCCCCGACGCCCAGCTCTTTGCCATGCAGGTGTTCGGCAGTACCGGCAGCGGCTTTAACGACGATATCATCCGCGCCGTGGAAGATTCCGTAAAGCTGGGCGCGGACATTCTGAACCTGAGCCTGGGCGGCACCGCAGGCTTCTACAGCGACGCGGACTATCTGCAAAAGGCCCTGGCCTATGCCGAGGAGAACGGTGCGGTGGTGTGCGTGGCTGCCGGCAACGACGGCACCTCCGCCTCCGACACGGGCGTCAACACCAACGACTGGGGCGTGATCGATACCGGCGCGGTATCCAACCCCGCCACCTATCCCGGCGCCCTCAGCGTAGCCTCCGTGGACAACAGCATGCTACGGGGCAAATCCGTGGCCATCACCAGCGGCGAGGACACCGTATACAGCGGCGTGGTCATGGACTTCTCCCAGGGCAACCACACCGACTGGACCTCTCTGGGTGAGGTGCCCATTCTGGAGTTCGGCTACGGCGACCTGTTCGAGGACATTTTCCCCAAGCTGTCCACCCTGCCCGAGGGCCCCTATGTGGCTCTGGTCCAGCGGGGCAAGGACATTTCCTTCGAGGATAAGATCAACTATCTGATGGGCATGTGCCATGCCTCCGCCGTTATCGTGTATAACAACGAGGCCACCGACCAGGTGCCCACCAACGTGTCCGCCGAAAGCGCCAGCCAGTACACGGCCATGATGGTCAGCGGCAACACCGGCGCCAGGCTCATGGAGCTGGTCCAGGCCGGGGCCACCGTGTCCTTCGATGGCCTGCACAACGTGGTGTATCCCAACGAGGCCACCGGCGGCTGCGTATCCACCTTCTCCTCCTGGGGCTCCACCCCCACCCTGGATATCAAGCCTGAGATCTCCGCCCCCGGCGGCAACATTTATTCCGTGTCCAAGGATCAGAAGTACGAGGAGATGAGCGGCACCTCCATGGCCACGCCCTATGTGTCCGGCTGCGCCGCCCTGGTGCTGGAGAGCCTGCAGAAGTCCCTGGCCGACGGCAGCCTGGTGCTGGGCGACACGACCCTGAACACCTTTGTGAAGAATACTCTGATGAACACCGCCGACCCCATTGCGGACGGCAGCGTCATCTATTCCGTGCGTCAGCAGGGCAGCGGCATGGCGGATCCTCTGTCCGCTGCGGAAAACCGTGTCCTGGCCACCTATAACGGCGTGGCCTCCGTGGCGCTGAAGGAGGTGGGCAATACCACCGGCTTCACCGTGACCCTTACCAACTACGGCACCGCCGTCGCCGGCTATACTCTGCCCGCCTCCGTGCCGGTATACACCGACGTTACCGGCCAGGACGGCAGCTACGCCATGGAGCTGTTGTCCGGCGCATCCGTGACCTTTGACAAGACCGCCGTCACCGTCCCCGCAGGCGGTACGGTTCAGGTCACCGGCACCCTGACCATCCCTGCCAATGCCGCCAAGAACCACTATGTGGAGGCATTCCTGCCCTTCGACGGCGATGTGGACCTGTCTCTGCCCCTGATGGGCTTCTACGGCGACTGGTATGGCTGCCAGCGGATCATCGACCTGCCCGCCTGGGACGACGGCAACATCATGACCGACTACTATGAGAATCTGCCTGTGACCACCGTGGCAGCAGGCGATTCCTATGCCGGCTTCGACACCGAGAGCATGACCACCGATCCCGACCACATTGCCTTCTCCCCTAACGGCGACGGTGATTTCGACGCCGCCCAGCCCATTGTGGGCATGCTGCGCAGCGCCGCCGAGGTTACCGTGGACGTGCTGGATGAAAACGGCCAGGTGGTCCGCCAGATCAACCATCGGGAAAATGTAGCCAAGTACCTGGCCATCGACGCCAATGAGAGCCGCTCCCCCATCAGCCTGCTCAGCAGCGGCACTGCCGGCGACGGCACCTGGGACGGTACCCGCTACGACATTGCCACCGGCGAGTATGTCATGTGCGACGAGGGCCAGTACACCCTGCGCATCCGGGCCCGGATGCCCGGCAGCCACCGGGTGGAGACCACTCTGCTGCCGGTGAAGCTGGATCTCACCGCGCCCCAGGTCCATATCACCAGCGCCGCCGTGGATGACGGCATGCTGTACCTGACCTACACCGCCCAGGACTACTCCGGCATTCTCAATACCGCTGCCGTGTTCGTCAACGGCCAGGAGGAGCTGGACTTTGTTCCCGGCAATGACGCCGCTTATAATGAGGAGACCGGCGAATACAGCGTGGTCCTGCCGGTGGAAACCTATCAGGACGGCCAGATGAACGAGATCGCCCTGACCTGCATGGACTACGCCTTCAACGGCACCACCGATATCCTGTACACCAATGCCCGGCTTGACGCCGCCGTGATGTTCTCCAACATCAACAACGACGACAGCCTGACGGTGCTGCGGGACATCAGCTACAGCGCCGACTATGATTATATCACCGAGAGCTATGTGAACATCACCGACTGCGTGGCCCAGATCCGCGGCATTGCCAGCAGCAGCGTCAGGAGGCTGACCGTCAACGGTCAGGAGGCTTCCTTCGATGAGCGCAACGGCTTCCGTCTGGCTCTGAGCGTGGAGGAGCCCGGTCTCATCACCCTGCATGTGGTGGCCTATGACGCCGACGGCAGCGTGGTGTTCCAGGCGGACAAGCCCGCCCTGTTCGACGTGCAGAGGCCCTCCGTCATGTCCTATGTCTGCGATAAAAACGGCGAGTGGGACAACAGCATGCTGTGGACCAGCGACCACACCATGGACGGCTATCTGCTGGCCACCAAGTATGCCAAGGACGACCTGGTGCCCATGATGATCCAGGTCACCGACGAGTCCCTGACCCGCATCACCGTCAGCTGGCTCACCGGCACCGTGGACGGCGAGACCTTCTCTGACTGGCTCATGGGCGCCGACGCTGCCGACGTGGATGCCGAGGTCCATACCCAGGAGATCTCTCTGGATTCCCGGGACGAGGAGGGCCGCATGTTCATGAGCTTCCCCTTCGCCTATAAGGAGTCCGTGTTCGTAGACGACGAAACCGGCGAGGTCTATGATTACAGCGCCTGGAGCCAGGTCGTCCGCGTGGAGGCCTATGACGCCGCCGGTCACCGCACCCTGCGCAACGCCCTGCTGTACGACACGGTATACGGCGAGAAGATGTACAACGAAGACGGCTTCAACGATGCCCGGTATTCCGACGGCACCATACGGGGCGACATTCTGGACCTGGATCCCCTGTGGAGCAACGAGTTGGGCGGCCTGTCCGATTCCCGCTTCCTCATCACCGATGATATGCTGGATGAAAACGGCAGCCTCCATGTAAAGGCCACTCTGGATCGGGATGCCAACGTGCTGATCTTCAACGGCAGCGAGTATTGGCCCGAAGAGGGCAGCCGCCAGGTGGAGTTCGACATTCCCATCCATGCCGGGCTGAATCTGACGTACGTCAAGACCCTCAGCAGCATGTTTACCGTGAACGACTTCGGCACTCAGTACAAGCTGTATCTGTACTACCTGCCGGATACGGAGCCCACGGCCCTGCGCTTTGACGACGCGCGCATCGCCGACGGCGCGGTGATCTGCACCAACCAGGAGACCTTCCCCATCACCGGCGATGTGACCCATCTGTTCGGCAACATCAGTCTGAAGATCAACGGCGACATTCTGATCTATCCCACCAACGACGTCAACGTTCTGGGCGATCCCATCACCCAGGTGTTCTCCTACGGTGCGCAGCTGCAGGAGGGCAAGAATGTGGTGACGGTGGAGCTCAGCGATGAGGCTACCGGCACCGCCACCACCGTGACCTTCACCGTGGTGCGGGATACTGCAGCCCCCGAGGCTCCCGTCATTGCCCAGGGCGGTGACGGCAAGGTGACGCTGACCGCCGCCGAGGAGCATGTGACCCTGTACTACAGCTATGACGGCACGGAGTGGGTCCTGTACACCGGTCCCTTTGCCCCCACCGCCGCCAAGGTGTACGCCAAGGCCGTGGACCAGGCGGGCAACGAGAGCGCCGTCAGCCAGTTGGCTGTTGCCGTGGCTGCTTCCCAGCCGGTCAAGACCGGTGACGCAGCGCCTCTGGCGGTATATGCAGCCCTGCTGCTGACTGCCGCCGCAGCCCTGACCGCCATGCCCGTCCTGCGCCGCAGACGGGTAAGATAATGCGGCTGCGCCCGCAGATACTCTATCCATGCCAAAATACCCGGCCTGAGGGCCGGGTATTTTGTTCTGCATGTACGAGTTGTTTGGTACATTTGGAAACATAAAAGCCTGTCAAAATAACGAAAAACGCTGTTTTATTCTACAAATAAACGTTCTCAGTACAAGTTTTTGTTGCAATCCGTCATGGGATGTGGTACCCTATCCACAGAAAGCAAGGCGCCGCCCGGCGGCGCGAGGATCAATGGAAAATAATAGGAGGTACCCCCATGAGCTATCCCAAAACCGGCGAAGAAGTATACGTCAGCCTGAACCTGTCCAACACCATGCTTACCGGCATCGGCAAGGGCACCATCACCCGCGAGGAGGTCTCTGCCGACTATCTCAAGCGCCTGTTTGCCCGCTACGGCGTCATCGTGTCCGCCAAGCCCGAGCAGCGCCGTCTGCTGGAGCTGGTCAATGATAATTTTGATCTGGGGCTGGAGATCCCCGAGACGCTGAAGCTGTTCCAGCTGTCCGAGCAGCACCGCCGCCTGGTGGTCATCAATGTCCAGGGCCTGCGCCGGAAGAACGGCTCCCTGCTGCCGGAATACACCGAGGAGGAGTTCAACGAGGCCACCTTCATTTTCGTGAAATACTACATCCAGGGCCGTCACTATGACGAACTGGTGGAGGAAAACAAGAAGCTGCAGTTTGAGCTGGACCAGGAGGTTGAATGGCGCAACCGCACCGATAACGGCTGAAGGAATCGCGTATAATCCCGCCCCGGCGGGTCAGAATAAAGTCAGGCTTTGCGGCCTGACTTTATTTTTTGCAAGGAGGACCCTCGCTATGAGCAAGAATTGTACCAACGACGGGTGCAGCTGCACCCCCAACATGTCCATCAAGTGCTCCGTTACCAGCTGCGCCCATCACTGCCAGGACATGGACAACTGCGGCCTGTCCAGCATCCAGGTGGGTACCCATGAGGCCCACCCCTCCATGGACCAGTGCACCGACTGCCAGAGCTTCCGCAAGATCTGACCTCGCTGTCTCTCCTTCGGCAGACCCTGTCCCGGGGTCTGCCGGGGACATACATATCCCAAAGGAGGCGACGCCTGTGAAAAAAGCGCGGATGGGGATCTCCGGCGCTCTGGCCGGGGCCGTCAACGGTCTGTTCGGCGGCGGAGGCGGCATGGTGCTGGCTCCGCTGCTGGAGTCCTGGTGCCGGGTGGAGGAAAAACGTGCCCTGGCCAACTGCGTGGCCACCATCCTGCCCTGCTGTGTGCTGTCCGGCGGGGTATACCTGGTGCGGACGGGACTGGACTGGGGCATGGCGTGGCCATATCTGGCAGGCGGGCTGGCCGGGGGCTTTGTGGGGGGGAAGCTCTTTACCAGGGTGCCCGCCGTGTGGCTGCGGCGTCTGTTTGCGGCGTTTCTGGTATACGGCGGGGTGCGGTATCTGCTGTGAAGGACATTGTATTGCCCCTGCTGGCCGGGATGGGCTGCGGGGTGCTGTCGGCCTGGGGCGTCGGCGGCGGCACCCTTCTGCTGCTGGTGATGACCCTGTTTTTCGGGGTGGACCAGGCGGCAGCTCAGGGGGTAAACCTGCTGTATTTCCTGCCCACTGCCGCCATGGGCCTGATCTGGCACCGGCAGAACGGCCTGCTGGACAAGGCCCTGCTGCGGCGCACGGTCCCCTGGGCGCTGGTGACGGCCGCCGCTGCCTCCTGGGCGGCCACGGCCCTGGACGTGACCCTGCTGCGGCGCCCCTTTGGGATTTTTCTCCTGATTGCCGCCGCGGTAACGCTGCGGCGCAAATAGGCCCCGCCCCTTTCCGCGAGATTTCGCGGGGCCGTCCCTGTATAATGGACGGCGGAAAGGAGGCGGAGCCATGACGGTGGTGTATCTGGACCGGGTGGTGCTGCTGAACCTGGCGGTGGACTATCTGCTGCTGCTGGCCACGGCCCGGCTGGCGGGCCTGCCCCTGCGGCGGAGACGGCTGGCCCTGGCGGCGGCGCTGGGCGCGCTGTACGCAGCGGCGGTATTTCTGCCCGGGTGCCGGATGCTGGCGCACCCGGCGTGCCGGCTGGCGGCGGGGGTCGCTGTGTGCCGTCTGGCCTGGCGGCGGGAACGCCGTCCCTGGCGGCTGACGGCGCTGTTTTTTCTGCTGTCCGGGGCGCTGGCGGGGCTGCTGCTGGCGGCAGGTCTGGCGGCAGGGTCCCCGGGGGCCATTCTCAGCCGGGTATATTACGCCGACATCAGCTGGCCGGTGCTGCTGGGCTCCGCCATAGGCTTTGGGCTGCTGCTGCACCTGGTGTTCCGCCAGGGGGCGCGGCATGAAGGAGGAGAATTGATGGATGTGACCGTTTCCCTACAGGGCCGGCGGCTGCGGCTGCGGGCCCTGCACGACACCGGGAATACCCTCCGGGACCCCGTCAGCGGCCAGCCGGTGCTGGTGCTGGAGCAGGGGGCCCTGGGGGAGCTGTGGCCGCCCCAGGCGGCAGAGATCATCGCCATGGACCTGCCGCCGGAGGAAAAGATGGCCAGGCTCCACCGGTTGGATGGCGGCTGCCGGTGGAGTCTGCTGCCCTTCTGCGCCGTGGGCACGGCGGCAGGGCTGCTGCTGGCTGTCCGCAGCGACTATGTAAAGGTAGGCGGCATTACATATCCCCGGGTGCTGCTGGCCCTGACCCCTGGCCCCGTCAGCGACGGCGGGGGCTATCAGGCCCTGTGGGGCGGAAGAAAGGAGCGGCGTCATGGAACTGCTGCGGAGGCTTCTGCGGTGGCTGAACGGCCGGCCGGATAAGGTCATGTACATCGGCGGCAGCGACACGCTGCCGCCGCCGCTGCCCCGGCAGGAGGAGGCGGAGTGGATCGCCCGCCTGGAGCGAGGGGAGCTGCTGGCCCGTCAGACCCTCATCGAGCGAAACCTGCGGCTGGTGGTGTACATCGCCCGCCGGTTTGAGAACACCGGCATCAACATTGAGGACCTGATCTCCATCGGCACCATCGGCCTCATCAAGGCCATCAACACCTTTCGGGCCGACAAGAACATCAAGCTGGCCACCTACGCCTCCCGCTGCATCGAGAATGAGATCCTCATGTACCTGCGGAAAAATTCCGCCCAGCGCACGGAGGTCAGCTTTGACGAGCCCCTGAACACCGACTGGGACGGCAAGGAGCTGCTGCTGTCCGACGTGCTGGGCACCGACGGCGACGTGGTCATGGGGCCCATCGAGGCCGACGTGGACCGCAAGCTCCTGGCGGAGGCAGTATCCCGGCTGTCTCCCCGGGAGAAGGACATCATCTCCCTGCGGTTTGGCCTGGGAGGCCGGAAGGAGCTGACCCAGAAGGAGGTAGCCGACCGCATGGGCATCTCCCAGTCGTACATCTCCCGCCTGGAAAAGCGCATCATCTCCCGCCTGCGGCGGGAGATGCAGAAGCTCAGCTGAACAGGCGGCAAAGGCAGGCCGAAGGCCGCCGCGCCCATGCAGGCAAAAAAGAAAACCTTGAAACCAATACGGTTTCAAGGTTTTTCGTTGGTGGAGATAAGCGGGATCGAACCGCTGACCTCTTGAATGCCATTCAAGCGCTCTCCCAGCTGAGCTATACCCCCATATTCGCTCCAGCGATTTTGGCTCATCGCTGTCGACTTGCTCAGTATAGTACGGCAGCCATGATTTGTCAACACTTTTTTTCAAAATTTTTCGGTTTTTTTCCGGACGGGGAAGCCGCGGCCTCCCCGTCCGATAATGGGCTACTGCGTTTTTCCGCAGTCCGGCCCGGTGCACAGCTGCTTCACCGCCTGGTGCGCGCCGGTGGCCGCCAGCCCGGACACCATGCCGATGGCGGCGGCGGTGATGACGTCATTCGCCGGAAAGCCCGGCATCACATACAGGCCCACCGCCCCCAGGATGCCGCCCAGAACGGCGCACACCGTGGGGATCCACCGCTCCCCGCGGCCCCAGGCCTTCATGGCCTGACCCGCCGCATAGGCGATCACCGTAATGGCCGCCACGCCTGCGATTCCAAAATCCATTCCTCATCTCCTCCCGCCCCAGTATATGTGCGCCGCCGGTGGGCAGACACCGGGCCGCAAAAAAAATCTTCTCCTGGCCGCAGGATGGTTTGCAAATGGAATAACAGTGTGCTATAATGTTCCCCAGTTGAATCGACGAGATCCGACAAGATTTATGGAGGGGTAATTCTATGACCAATCAGAGCATTCCCAAGCGCAGCGAGGTTCCGGAGGAGATGACCTGGAACCTGAAGGATATGTTTGAAAGCGATCAGGCGTGGATGGCGGAATACGAGGCCATGAAGGAATTCCCCGCCAAAATTGCCGCCTTTCAGGGCACTCTGGCCCGCAGTGCCCAGGATCTGCTGGCCTGGTTCCGGCTGCAGGACGAGATCGAGCTGCGGCTCAGCGTGCTCATGGGCTACGCCAGCTGCAAGGGCGACGAGGATACCGGCAACAGCTTCTATCAGGATGTCCGCGGCAAGGCCATGAACGTATATGTGTCCATCGCCAGCGCCGCCGCCTTCGCAACACCTGAGATCATGGCCATTGCCGATGAGACGCTGGACCAGTTCTACGCCCAGCAGCCGGAGCTGGAGACGTATCGCCGCAGCCTGTACCAGATCCGCCGCCGCAAGGATCACATTCTCTCCCCTGCCGAGGAGCGTCTGCTGGCCTCCGCCGGTGAAATGGCCAACGCCTCCGAGAACATCGCCGGCGTTTTCCGCAACGCCGACCAGATCTTCCCCGATGTCACCGACAGCCAGGGCAACGTCCATCCCCTGACGGACGCCACCTTCGTCCCCCTGCTGACCAGCCCCGACCGGGAGCTGCGCCGCCGGGCCTTTGAGACGTATTACAAGCAGCTGGGCCAGTATAAGAACACCATTGCCGCCACCCTGGACGGTCAGTTCAAGCAGCTGTGCTTCTTTTCCAACGCCCGCCATTACGACAGCACCATCCAGGCCTCTCTGGACGCTACCGAGGTGCCCGTGCCCGTGTACATGAACCTCATTGAGGCCGTTCACAACAACCTGGACAAAATGTACCGCTATGTGGCCCTGCGCAAGAAGCTGCTGGGTGTGGACGAGCTGCACATGTACGATGTATACACCCCCATCGTGGCCGACGCCGACCAGGCCATTACCTATGAGCAGGCCAAGGAGACCGTTCTGGAGGCCCTGCAGGTGCTGGGTGACGACTATGTGGACCTGCTGAAGGAGGGCTTCAGCAACCGCTGGATCGACGTGTACGAGAACGTCGGCAAGCGCAGCGGCGCCTACTCCTCCGGCAACAGCCGGCCCCACCCCTATGTCCTGCTGAACCACAAGGACAATCTGGACTGCCAGTTCACCCTGGCCCACGAGATGGGCCATGCCCTGCACAGCTATCACAGCTGCAAATATCAGCCCGTCAGCACCAGCGACTATGTGATCTTCGTGGCCGAGGTGGCCTCCACCTGCAACGAGGTGCTGCTGATGCGCCACCTGCTGAAAAAGACCACGGACAAGAAGCAGCGGGCCTACCTCATCAACCACTTCATGGACCAGTTCAAGGGCACCGTGTATCGCCAGACCATGTTCGCCGAGTTCGAGCTGGCCATGGGTAAGATGGCCGAAAGCGGCCAGGCCCTGACCGCCGACGCCCTGTGCCAGAAGTACCATGCGCTCAACAAGCTGTACTTCGGCCCGGATATGGTGTCCGACGACCAGATCGCCCTGGAATGGGCCCGCATCCCCCACTTCTTCTACAACTACTATGTGTTCCAGTATGCCACCGGCTTCTCCGCCGCCGTGGCCATTGCCAACCGCATTCTCAAGGAAGGCGCTCCCGCCGTGGCGGACTACAAGAAGTTCCTGTCCGGCGGCTGCAGCACCGACCCCATCAGCCTGCTGAAGATCGCCGGCGTGGACATGAGCTCCCCCGAGCCGGTGAACAGCGCCCTGGCTCTGTTCGGCGAGCTGGTGGACGAGATGGAGCAGCTGGTGTAACACCGCAAAATTCCAGGCATACCGGGTCACGGCCCGGTATGCCTGGAATGATAAGCATCCCTATTTCGCCCTCACGTCCAATATTGTGCACAGCAGGGAGGCGCCGGCCTCCCGCCGGCAGCGGTCGAATTCCTCCCGACCAAGGCGGTATGGGCGCCCCCAGGAGGACACCGTCAGCCACCGGTCATCCATGGCCCACCCGTTGGTGCCGATGGGCGGAAGCACCGGCACGCCGCCGTAAGACAGCACGCCGTTCCGAAGGACGGATATATACTCACCATTCAGCGCATGTTCTTCCATTTCTGCGTTTCCTCCCCATAAGCACCCTTCACCATACCGTTTTCCCCGAAGCTTGCCCATGCACCCCCTGGCCGGCCGGCGGTTTCCTCCCCGTCTCGCGCCTTAAATTGCCATATTTTTAACATTTTTGCCAAAAATATCACATAAGTTTCCTTTGTGGAAAATGCCGTGATTCCTCCCGGATTTTTTGTACCTCTCTCCAAACTTGTGCCGCAGGTCCGTTTTCGGCCCGTTTTTTGCCCCTCCTTTTCTTTACATCGTTGTGGATTTGTGCTTAAATATAGCTGTAAGCGTATGCTTGTGCCCAGCAAGGTGCACAAGCACATGGCTATGAATTTGAGGAGGAAGCATTCATGGTACAATTCGCATCGAGGATGGACCTTTTGAAGGGGTCCGAGATCCGGGAGCTGTTAAAGCTCACCGCGCAGCCCGACATCATATCCTTTGCCGGCGGCATGCCCGCCCCGGAGCTGTTCCCCGTGGAGCAGATGATGGAGGCCTCCCGTGCCGTTTTGGAGGAGAACGGCCGCGTGGCGCTCCAGTATTCATCCACCGAAGGCTATCCCAAGCTGCGCCAGCAGATTGCCGACCGCATGCTGGCCAAGAACAACATCCACACCGACGCAGACCACATTCTGGTGACCTCCGGCTCTCAGCAGGGTCTGGATTTCTCCGCCCGGGTCTTTCTGGACCCCGGCGACGTGGTGCTGCTGGAAAGCCCGTCCTATCTGGGCGCCGTCAACGCCTTCAAGGCCTGCCAGCCCCGGTTCATCGAGGTGCCCACCGACGACGGCGGCATGATCATGGAGGAGCTGGAAAAGATCCTGGCCACCACCGAGCGGGTAAAGATGATCTACGTCATCCCCGATTTCCAGAACCCCACCGGCCGCACCTGGGACCTGGAGCGCCGCCACCAGTTCATGGAGATCATCAACCGCTATGAGATCCCCGTGGTGGAGGATAACCCCTACGGCGAGCTGCGGTTCGAGGGTGAGTCCCTGCCCGCGCTGAAGAGCCTGGATACCAAGGGCCTGGTGATTTACCTGGGCACCTTCTCCAAGATCCTGGCCCCCGGCTACCGCATCGGCTGGGTCTGCGCCGAGGAGCATATTCTGGCCAAGTACAACTTTATGGAGCAGGCCGCCTCCCTGCAGGCGTCCACCGTGGGCCAGATGGAGACCTCCAAGTGGATCGAGATGTTCGACCTGGACGCCCATGTGGCCACCATCCGCGCCTGCTATGACAAGCGCCGGAAGGTAATGCTGGAAACGCTGGAGCGGGAGCTGCCCCAGGGCTGCACCTGCACCCATCCCGTGGGCGGCCTGTTCGCCTGGGTGGTGCTGCCGGAATATATGGACGCCAAGGAGCTTCAGATGAAGTGCCTGGAAAAGAAGGTTGCCTTTGTTCCCGGCGGCTCCTTCTTCCCCAACGGCGGCCACGAGAATACCCTGCGTCTGAACTACAGCTGCATGCCCGAGGAAAAGATCGTCCAGGGCATCACCGCCCTGTGCCAGACCATTCGCGAAAACCTGCGGTAATCCCGCGTTTTGATGCAAGCGTTACTATTTTAAGGAGAATCTGACCCATGAAAAACGTCAAGGTGCTGATCGGCAATTACGGCAGCGGCAAAAGCGAGCTGGCGCTGAACTTCGCCATCCGGGCCGCCGCCCGGGGCGACCGGACGGAGCTGCTGGACCTGGATATGGTGAACACCTACTTCCGCCTGACCGAGCGCGGCAAGCTGGTGGAGCAGAAGGAGATCCGCCTGGTATCCCCCAACTTTGCCTGTTCCGGCATCGAGACGCTGTCTCTGCCGGCGGAGGTGTCGTCCGCCTTTGTGCTGGATTGGGACAGCGTCATCTTTGACGTAGGCGGCGACGATGTGGGCGCCACGGCCCTGGGCCGCTACCACCAGGACTTCATCAGCCTGGAGCCCGGTGCCCTGGAGGTGCTGAACGTGGTAAACATCCGGCGGCCTCTGGCCAGCACCCCGGACAAGATCCACCATCTGCAGGACGCCATGCAGCTGCATTCCCGTCTGAGCATCACCGGTATGATCAACAATACCAACCTCTCCACCATGACCAGCGCCGACGATTTGTGGGACGGCTACCTGGTGCTGCGGGAGGTGGCGGACCGCACCGGCATTCCCGTGGCGTATACCACCGGTAAAAAGGAATTTCTGGACGACTTCCTGGCCCGGAATCCGGACCCCGCCTATGTGGGCACGCCCGTCCCCATCGACGTGTACATGCACCGCGACTGGGACTCCTATATCCAGCACGGGCTGAACACCACGGATCCCCGGAAGGAGATCTATTAACCTCATGCATCCCCCGGTAATCGGGACCCTGATACATTTTCCCAAAGGAAAGGTAAAACCAGAAAAGAGGTGTAAAGTGTGGTAAGAGTTACTATCAACGAGAATCTTTGCAAGGGCTGCGGCCTGTGCGTTCGGGCATGTCCCAAGCACATCATTGCCCTGTCCAAGACGAAGATCAACGCGAAGGGCTATCATCCGGCTGAGGTCACCGATATGGAGGCCTGCATCGGCTGCACATCCTGCGCGCGTACCTGCCCTGATGTGGTGATCCGCATCGAAAAAGACTAAGGAGGATTAATCATGGCTTTGACTCTTATGAAGGGCAGCGAAGCTATTGCGGAGGCTGCCATTCGCGCAGGCGCCCGTTTCTTCTTCGGCTACCCCATCACTCCCCAGACGGAGATCCCTGAGTACATGTCCGCCCGTATGCCCGAGATCGGCGGCTGCTTCCTGCAGGCCGAGAGCGAGGTGGCGGCCATCAACATGGTGTACGGCGCTGCCGGTACCGGCGCCCGCGTCATCACTTCTTCTTCCAGCCCCGGCGTGTCCCTGAAGCAGGAGGGCATTTCCTACTGCGCAGGCGCCCGTGTTCCCGCCGTCATCGTCAACGTGATGCGCGGCGGCCCCGGTCTGGGCAACATCCAGGCCTCTCAGGGCGACTATTTCCAGGGCGTCAAGGGCGGCGGCAACGGCGACTATCATCTGCTGACCTATGCCCCCTCCTCCATCCAGGAGTTCATCGATATCATGATGTTCGCCTATGAGAAGGCCGAGAAATACCGTATTCCCGTTCTGTTCCTGGCCGACGGCATCATCGCCCAGATGATGGAGCCCGTGGAGCTGCCCGAAATGGTGGACTACAAGGTCGACCCCGAAGAGAAGCCCTGGGCCTGCACCGGCTGGAAGCCCGGCGACGATCCCGCCAAGCGCGGCGTCATCAACTCCATCTATATCGACACCGAGAGCCTGGCCGTTCACAACGACGAGCTGCAGGCCGTGTATAAGGAAGTGGTGGCCAACGAGCAGATGGTGGAGACCTACAACTGCGAGGGTGCGGAGTACATCATCACCGCCTTCGGCACCGTGGCCCGTATTGCCAAGAGCGCCATTGCCGAGCTGAAGGCCAAGGGCATCAACGTGGGTCTGGTCCGTCCCATCACCGTGTGGCCCTTCCCCTACGACGCCGTCCGCGAGGCCGCCTGCCAGGATTCCGTCAAGGCCGTCCTGGACGTGGAGCTGAACGAGGGCCAGATGCTGGAGGACGTGAAGCTGGCACTCAACGGCGCCAAGCCCATTGATTTCACCGGCCACTGCGGCAGCCAGATGCCCACCACCGATGAGATCGTCGAGAAGATTCTCAGCATGAAGGAGGGCAAGTAACATGGCCGTATTATTCGAAAAGACAAAGCTGCTCACCGATAAGCAGTTCCATTACTGCCCCGGCTGCAACCACGGCATCATTCACCGCCTGGTGGCCGAGGTCATCGACGAGATGAACCTGGACGGCAAGGTCATCGGCGTGGCCCCCGTGGGCTGCTCCGTGTTTGCCTATGACTACTTCAACTGCGACATGTACGAGGCCGCGCACGGCCGCGCACCTGCCGTGGCCACCGGCGTCAAGCGCGCCGTGGGCCCCGACACCATGGTGTTCACCTATCAGGGCGACGGCGACCTGGCCTCCATCGGCACCGCCGAGATCGTCCACGCCGCCCACCGCGGCGAGAAGATCGTCACCATCTTCGTCAACAACGCCATTTACGGCATGACCGGCGGCCAGATGGCCCCCACCACCCTGATCGGTCAGAAGACCACCACCTCCCCCTATGGCCGCGACGAGGCCTGGTGCGGCGCCCCCATCAAGATGAGCGAGATGCTGGCCGCTGTGCCCAGCTCCTACTACATTGAGCGCGTGGCCGTCAACAACACCGCCAACATTGTCAAGGCCAAGAAGGCCATTGCCAAGGCTTTCCGTTACCAGAAGGAGGGCAAGGGCTTCTGCATGGTAGAGGTTCTGTCCACCTGCCCCACCAACTGGGGTATGTCTCCCGTGGAGGCAATGACCTGGCTGGAGGAAAACATGATTCCTTACTATCCTCTGGGTGTTTACAAAGACAAGGAGGCCAAGTAACATGGAAAAGACCTTTATTTTCGCCGGTTTCGGCGGTCAGGGCATGCTCCTGATCGGTAAGTTCATGGCGATGGCCTGCATGCTGGACGGCAAGCACGTTTCCTGGCTGCCCTCCTACGGTCCCGAGATGCGCGGCGGTACCGCCAACTGCTCCGTCATCGTGTCCGACGACCCCGTGGCCTCCCCCCTGGTGGACAAGGCCGACGTGATCGTGGCCATGAACCGTCCCTCTCTGGATAAGTTCGAGGAGCATGTGAAGCCCGGCGGCGTGCTGGTGATCAACAGCAGCATCATCGACCGCAAGGCCGTCCGCGACGACATCCAGGTGGTGTACTGCGACGCCAACGCCATTGCCGAGTCCATCGGCAACCCCAAGGGCGCCAACGTGGCCATTCTGGGCGCTGTCCTGGAAAAGGTCCCCGTCACCACCGTGGAGCAGATGACCGAGGCCATCCGCATCGAGCTGGGCGAGCGCAAGGCCCGCTTCCTGGATGGCAACAAGAAGGCCCTGGTGGCCGGCATGGAAGCCGCCCGGTAAGCCCGTCCCCCCCCAAAAAAAATACAGCAAGTCCCCGGCTGCATCGCAGCCGGGGACTCAGCTTGTCAAAAATCCCTTTTGACGAGCGCAAACGGGTGTGCCGCAGCACACCCGTTTTTTCTCACCCGTTCTCCCGGTCTTCCGCAGCGGCGGACACATTTTCCGCCACCCGGGCGGCGGCCTTGGCGTCCTCCTGCCCGGCGGTATAAGCCCGGGTCCTGGCGTCCTCCAGCTCCTTCTGCCGGGTCTTTTCGTCCCGCTCTGCCTGGCGGGCGGCCCGGCGGGCCGACACGCTGCGGCGGGTGGCCTTCACCACCTGCCACACCGTCACCAGCACGACCACTGCCAGGCCGATCCAGCCTGCGGTGCGGATGTGCCAGAAATCCCGGATGGTAAATGCGTCGTTGTACATGCCCAGATAGTACAGGGCCACGCCGCCTACCACGCACAAAAGCCCCAGCACCAGGTCCAGCACCGCCCGGACCCGGTGGGCTCCCCGGCGCACAAAGAAGCATACGATCAGCGCCAGGGCGCACCAGAACAACGCCGGTGACTGGGCATACAGAATATTCATACAGTGACCCTCTCTCGTTTATTCGTCACAGGCTGCACTTGCCCCGGGAGATATACTTTCCGTCGGGCCCGGCCAGGACAAAGCCGTCCTCCACTGCCAGGCGGCCCCGGAGCCACACCTGCCGGATGCCGCCCCGGATGGGGAAGCCCTCATACGGCGTGTAGCCCGCCAGACTTGTCATGTCCTCCGCCCGGAGCAGATGGTCCGCCTGGGGATCGTACACCACGATATCCGCGTCGGCCCCGGCCTGGAGCACGCCCTTCCGGGGGAACATACCGTAGAGCTTGGCGGGGTTTTCCGACAGCACCCGGCACATGGTGGCCAGGCTGATCTTCCGGGTGGTAACGCCGTAGGTATACAGTAGCTCGCCCCGGGTCTCCACCCCCGGCAGGCCGCCGGGGATCCTGGTAAAGTCCCCGCGTCCGGCGTCCTTCTGCTCCAGGGTAAAGCTGCAATGATCCGTGGACACGGTCTGGATCTCGCCCTTGCGCAGGGCGGCCCACAGGACCCGCTGGTCCTCCGTCTTGCGGATGGGCGGGGCGCAGACATAGCGGGCGGCCCGGGAATAGTCGGGGTCGTCATACACGCTGTCGTCCAGCAGCAGATACTGGGGGCAGGTCTCCACATACACCCGCTGGCCCCGTTTGCGGGCAGCCTCCACCTCCCGCAGGGCGGCGGCATTGGTCAGATGCACGATGACCACCGGGATATCCACCGCCTGAGCGATGCGCAGCAGCCGGGACACGGCCTCCGCCTCCAGGAAATCGGGCCGGGTCCGGGGATGGGAGCCCACGCCCATCTCCCCCGCGGCCTTCTTCTCGGCGATCAGCGCGTCAATGACGCCGCTGTTTTCGCAGTGAACGCCGCAGATGCCCCCCTTTTCCCTGAGCTTTTTCAGGGCGTGATACATGGCCTCGTCGCCGATCATCATGGCCGGATAGGTCATGTACATTTTGAACGAGGAGATCCCGGCGGCGTACATGTCGTCGATCTCCGCCTCGATGCCGGGGTTCCAGTCGTCGATGGTCATATGGAAGCCGTAGTCGCAGCAGCAGCTTCCGTCTGCCTTCCTGTGCCACAGCTCCAGTCCCTGATGCAGGGTCTCTCCCTTATTCGGGCAGGCAAAATCCACCACCGTGGTGGTGCCGCCCCGCAGCGCCGACCGGCTGCCGGAGAAGAAATCGTCCGCCGTTGTGGTGCTGCACACGTCCAGGTCGAAATGGGTATGGGCGTCGATGAAGCCCGGCAGCAGCAGCTGCCCCTCCACGTCGATGACCGTGGCCTCCGGCGCGGAGATGCTGCGGGCCACCCGGAGGATCTTCTCGTCCTCCACCAGCACGTCCGCCCGGCGGGTGCCCCGTCCGGACACCACTGTGCCCCCGCGAAACAGATATTTCATGGAAAATGCCCTCCTTTTCCGGGTTGATTGCATGATTCTTTATTATATCATGAAATGCGCAAAAATCCATCCCATTTTCCCGGGTTTATACCCACGCAATTTCAACAAAATGAGAATGAAATTTTTGTATACCTTGCAGAAGGAAAAAGAATTTCTTTTTTCGGAGAAATCATGTATGATAAGGATACAACAGAACGCGCACCGCGCTCTGAAAATTGAAGGAGGAAAGAATACCATGCGGAAATTCTTAGCGACTCTGCTGGCGCTGGTCATGACGCTGGCGCTGATGGTCCCGGCTTCCTGGGGCGAGAACAAGGAGACGTATCAGCTCCCTGACTCCCTGGCGGGCAAGACCGTCATCCTGCACACCAACGACGTCCACGGCGCCATCGACAAGTACGCCAAGGTGGCTGCTCTGCGGGACGAGTGCTACGACAAGGGCGCTCACCAGGTGATCCTGCTGGACGCCGGTGACTACAGCCAGGGCTCTCCCTACGTCAGCCTCAGCAAGGGCGCAACCGCCCTGGACATGATGGCCCTGGTGGGCTATGACGTCATCACCCTGGGCAACCACGAGTTTGACTATGGCTTCCCCCAGCTGATGGAGAACCTGAAAAAGCACCAGGGCGATTTCATGGTCGCCTGCAACAACCTGGTGGACGACGAGGGTGAGCTGCTCTTCGCCCCCGGCGGCACCGCTCCCATCTATGCCGACGACACCTATGAGACCGAGCTGTTCCGCATCGCCATTGTGGGCATGGCCACCCCCGAGACCCAGACCAAGGCCAACCCCGCCCTGATGAAGGGCCTGAGCTTCATCGGCGGCAAGGATCTGTACAAGGTCACCCAGGAGAACGTGGACATGGCCCGCAACGAGGGGAATGCCGATATCGTCATCGCTCTGGGCCACCTGGGCGTGGATAAGTCCTCCGAGCCCAACTGCTCCTATAATGTGATGCAGAACGTCAAGGGCATCGACCTGTTCATCGACGGCCACTCCCACACGGTGATGACCGCCAGCAAGGACAACAGCATGGTCCAGTCCACCGGCACGGGCCTTGCCTATGTGGGCGCCATCGTCATTGACAACGCCACCAAGAGCATCGAGAGCAACGGCCTCATCGACCTGTCCGCCTACACCAAGGAGGACGCCACCGTGAAGGCTGCCGCCGACAAGATCATCAGCGACATCAACGCCGAGTACGGCAAGGTTTTTGCCAGAACCGACGTGGAGCTCAACGGCGACAAGGCTCCCGGCAACCGCACCGAGGAGACCAACCTGGGCGACCTGATCACCGACTCCATGCTGTGGGCCATCCGCAAGGACGCTGAGCTCACCGTTCCCGCCGAGAACGTGGTGGCCATCACCAACGGCGGCGGCATCCGGGCCTGGATCCACAAGGGCGACATCTCCAAGCTGGACGTGAACACCGTGCTGCCCTTCGGCAACACCGTGGCCGTGGTGTACGTCACCGGCGCCGAGCTGCTGGAGGCCCTGGAGGCTTCTACCTTTGCTCTGCCCGACTCCCTGGGCGGCTTCCCCCAGATCGCCGGCATGAACATCTCCATTGACGCCACCAAGAAATACGATCCGCAGACCACTCCCTATCCCAGCGGCAGCGGTAAGGCCACCTACTATGGTCCCGCTTCCATCAACCGCGTCACCATCAACAGCGTCAACGGCAAGGCCTTTGACCCCAACAAGACCTATGCCGTGGTCACCAACAACTTCTGCGCCGCCGGCGGCGACACCTACTATGCCTTCGCTGCCGCCTCCAGCCAGTTCGACACCGGTCTGCCTCTGGACGAGGTGCTGATGGACTACATCACCACCGAGCTCAAGGGCGTGGTGGGTGAACAGTATGCCCAGCCCCAGGGCCGCATGACCATCACCCTGCCCGCCGAGGAGCCCACCACTCCCACCAAGCCCGAAAGCCCCAAGACCGCCGATACCGGCGTGGTGGTGTACGGCCTGGTGGCGGTCATGGCAGCCGGCGCTGCCGTGGTGGTCACCTCCAGGAAGCGCAAGGCCATCTGAGCGATCTCCTTTCGCTGACACCGCATCTCCCCTGCCCCGGCGGACAAGCTCCGCCGGGGCTTTTTCTGTCATGGCGCTATTCTCCAACTAAAATCACGAAAACCGCTTTTCAAATCCGGCGGGATATGCTATGATACAATTTAACAAAGAAGAATTACGAGGGCTTATGCCAGATATCGCGACTTCTTATTTTGCTGAGGAGGACACCATTCATGGCTGAGGTTGGAAAACGGGAGGTCCGGGTGGACGCCTTTGACAAGGCCACCGGACGCACCAAATATTACGAGGATCTGATGCCCCGGGACGCGCTGTATGTGCGCATCAAGCACTCCACCATTGCCCACGGCTTCGTGAAGACTGTGGACACCACCGCTGCGGAGGCGATCCCCGGCGTGGTGAAGGTCCTGACCTGCTTCGACGTGCCGGAGCACCCCTTCCCCACCGCCGGTCACCCCTGGTCCATGGACCCGGACCACCAGGACGTGGCGGACCGTCATCTGCTCAACCGCCATGTCCGCTACTACGGCGACGACGTGGCCGTGGTCATCGCGGAAAACGAGGTGGCCGCCATGCAGGGCGTCCGGGCCTTGCAGGTGGAGTATGAGGAGCTGCCCCTGGTGCTGGACGCCCAGGAGGCCATGAAGCCCGGCGCACCCCGGCTTCACGATGACTATCCCGACAATGTCCTCAAGCACACCGACATGAAAAAGGGCGACTATCAGGCCGCCATCCGGGAGCCGGGACTCATCCGGGTCGAGGGCTGGTACGATACCCCCACGGTGCAGCACTGCCACATTGAGAACCACGGGTGCTTCGCCTATGAGGAAAACGGCCGCATCACCGTGGTGGCCTCCACCCAGATCCCCCATATCATCCGCCGGGTGGTGGGGCAGGCTCTGGGCCGCCCCTGGAGCGATATCCGGGTGGTAAAGCCCTATATCGGCGGCGGCTTCGGCAACAAGCAGGACGCCCTGTACGAGCCTCTGTGCGCCTGGTGCTCCACCCAGGTCCACGGGCGCTGCGTCCGCATCGACTGCTCCCGGGAGGAAACCTTCGTCTCCAACCGGGTGCGCCACGCCATCCGGTTCCACATCGTGTCCTGGCTCCGGCCGGACGGCACCTTTGCCGCCCGGAAGGTGGAGCTGTTCTCCAACCAGGGGGCCTACGCCTCCCACGGACACAGCATCGTGGCCAAGGCCATGGGCTCCTTCCCCCAGCACTACCCCTGCGACAACATGGAGTGCGACGCCTGGACCGTGTTCACCAACCGGCCCGCCGCCGGCGCCATGCGGGGCTACGGCATGCCCCAGGCCTCCTTTGCCGATGAGTCCAACGTGGACGACTGCGCCAAGGCCGTGGGCATGGACCCCCTGGCCTTCCGGATGCAGAACATCATGCCCCAGGGGTATGAGGACGGATTCTCCCACAACGTCAACTATGACGATTCCTTCCGCCAGTGTCTGGAGGCAGGCAAGAAGTACATCGACTATGACAGGAAGCTGGCGGAATTTGCCAAGGACACCGGCCCCGTCCGCCGGGGCATCGGTGTGGCCACCTTCTGGTACAACACCGCCGTGTATCCCATCTCTCTGGAGACGTCCTCCAACCGGATGCAGCTGAACCTGGACGGCAGCGTCACCATGCAGTGCGGCGAGACGGAGATCGGCCAGGGTGCCGACACCGTCTATGCCCAGATGGCCGCTGATGTGGTGGGCCTGGGCGACTATCGCAGGGTCCATGTGGTGTCCTGCCAGGATACGGACATCACCCCCACGGGCCTGGGCGCCTACGCCTCCCGCCAGACGTATGTGGCAGGGTTCTCCATCCGCCAGACGGGCCTGCTGCTGAAGGAGAAGATCCTGGACTACGCCGCCAAGCTCACCCGCCAGGCGGTGTACAACATGGACATCGCGGACGGCAATATCGTCCGCACCACCGACGGCAAGGTGCTGATGAGCCTGTCGGAGCTGGCCATGCACGCCCAGTATAACCCCAACGACTCCCTGCACATCACCGCCGAGAGCACCTACACCATCCGCAACAACGCCTATTCCTTCGGCTGCACCTTCGCCGAGGTGGAGGTGGATATCCCCATGTGCAAGGTAACGCTGAAGGACATCATCAACGTCCACGACTGCGGCAGGCTGGTGAATCCGGCCCTGGCCGAGGCCCAGGTCCACGGCGGCATGTCCATGGCCATCGGCTACGGTCTGTCCGAGCAGCTGCTGTTCGACGAAAAGACCGGCCGCCCCCTGAACAACAACCTGCTGGACTATAAGCTCTCCACCATCATGGACCACCCCCATCTGGAGGCGCAGTTCGTGGAAAATGCCGAGCCCACCAGCGCCTTCGGCACCAAGGCCCTGGGTGAGCCCCCGGCCTGCTCCGGCGCCCCCGCCATCCGCAACGCCATCTACAACGCCACCGGCGTGGCCATCGACCAGGATCCCATCACCCCCCACGTCCTTTTCCGGCGCTTCACGGAAGAGGGCCTGATCCGGGACTAAGGAGGAAACACCGCTATGTATGATATGTCAGCGCTCTACCAGGCCGAAAGCGTCCAGGACGCCATCCGCCTGCGGCTGGAGCATCCCGAGGCCCAGATCATCGCCGGAGGCACCGACGTGCTGGTGCAGATGCGGGAAGGCAAGCGGGCCGGAAAGGCCCTCATCAGCATCCAGGGCTGCCGCGAAATGCGGGGCGTGTCCCTGGATGAGGAGGAGAACCTCCGCATCGGCAGCCTCACCACCTTCAGCCACATCACCGCCGATCCCCTGATCCAGCGGTACATCAACGTGCTGGGCGAGGCGGTGGACATGGTGGGCGGCCCCCAGATCCGCAACGCCGGCACCATCGGCGGCAACACCTGCAACGGCGTCACCTCCGCCGACTCCGCCTCCACCCTCCACGCCTGGGAGGCCATCATCGAGATCACCGGCAAAAACGGCGTTCGCCGGGTACCCATCAAGGATTTCTACCTCAAGGCCGGCACCGTGGACCTGCGGGCGGAGGACGGCGAGATCCAGACCGCCATCCTGATCCCCAAGGCATCCTATGACCGGACCTTCGGTCACTATATCAAGTACGCCATGCGCAACGCCATGGACATCGCCACCCTGGGCACCTCCGTCAACGCCCGGCTGAGCCCGGACAAAAAGACCTTTGAGCGGGTGCGCATCGCCTTCGGCGTGGCGGGCCCCGTGCCCCTGCGGGCGCTGAACGCCGAGGCGTTCATCAACGGCAGGGCCGTCACTCTGGAGAACATTGAGCAGTTCGGCCGCACGGTGCTGGAGGACATCCACCCCCGGGATTCCTGGCGGGCCAGCAGGGCCTTCCGCTCCCACATCGCCGTGGAGAGCGCCAAGCGCTGCCTCATCGAGTCCGTGAAGCTGGCAGGAGGTGAGCTGTAATGGCAAAGAATCAGTATCAGCTGGTGACGTTCTTCCTCAACGGCAAGGAAGTGGAGAAAATGGTGGACGCCCGGGCATCTCTGACGGACATGCTCCGCAACGACTTCTCCATGACCTCCGTGAAGAAGGGCTGCGAGGTGGGCGAATGCGGCGCCTGCAACGTGCTCATCGACGGCGAGTGCTACAACTCCTGCCTGTACCTGGCCGTGTGGGCCGAGGGCAAGCACATCACCACCCTGGAGGGCCTCATGGGCCCCAACGGCGAGCTGTCCGACATTCAGCAGGCCTTTATGGAGGAAACCGCCATCCAGTGCGGCTTCTGCACCCCGGGCTTTGTCATGACGGCGGTGGAGATCCTGGACCGGGGCGTGTACTACACCGACGACCAGCTGCGCAAGCTGCTGTCCGGCCATCTGTGCCGCTGCACCGGGTATGAGAACATCTTCAAGGCCGTGAAAAAGACCATGCTGCGCCGTCTGGGCCGCCTGGACGACCCGTATCTGAATACCTGACCCCTCAAAATCCCCTTATGCCCCCGCATAAGGGGATTTTTTTGAAATTTTCTGTCAGATTCCGCTGCACCGCGCGTCTAATAAACAGAAAGGAGGGAGGACATGGCCCAGGATATGGAGCAGCTGTACCGCCGCCACTATCAGACGGTGTACCGCTACGCTCTGCGGCTCACCGGCAGCGAACACGCCGCCGAGGAGCTGGCGGCGGAGACCTTTTACCGGGCCATGGTGGCCCTGCCGGATTTCCGGGGCGAGTGCGCCGCCTCCACCTGGCTGTGCCAGATCGCCCGGAACACCTGGACCTCTCTGCGGCGGAAGGAGGGCCGGTGCCAGCCCCTGGACGACACCGCCGCCCTGCCGGACAGCCGGGACTTTGCCGCCGCCTTTGAGGACAAGGACCTGGCCCTGCGCATCCACCGGCTGCTGCACCGGCTGCCGGAGCCGTACCGGGAGGTATTTCTGCTGCGGGTGCTGGGGGAGCTGTCCTTCCGCGACATCGGCAGCCTGTTTGAAAAGGGTGAAAATTGGGCCTGCGTCACCTATCACCGGGCCCGGAAGAAAATCATGGAGCAAATGGAGGGAACGCCATGAAAACCATCGACTGTGCCTTGGCCCAGGATCTGATGCCCCTGTACACCGAGGGGATGCTGAGCCCGGAATCCCGGGAGGCTCTGGAGGAGCACCTGGCCGGGTGCGAAGCCTGCCGCCGGACGGCGGACGAAATGTGCCACCCCCTGCTGGAGCCGCAGTTTCAGGAGGAGGCCCGGCTGCTGCGCCGCCTGCGGCGGCGGCGGAAAGCCCTGTGGGCGGCGGTGATCGTCCTGGCGGCGCTGCTGGTGCTGTCCGGCATTCTGTGGTACGCCGAAGCCCGGTACACCGCCCAGGCCCTGACGCCCCGCCTGACCAGGCTGAGCATTCCCAGCCAGGCCGTCCAGGAGAGCTATACGGTTGAGGACGGCAGCGTAGTCATCCAGAAGGTCCCCAACCAGAAATATCTTTACTACTTTCTCCTGCGTTCCAGCAGCAAGGACATCCCCCTGAAGCTGACGGAGGGAAAGGTCTACGGGTTCTATGACGGGCAGCTTTATCAGCTGGACGCCCAATTCTACATCCACGACACCTCCAAGGGCGTCCTGCCCCTGGGGTATGAGTCCGGCGTGGAGTTCAGCAATCAGGTGGTAAACGGCTGGCTGAACCAGCTGCCCGCTCAGGGGCAGCAGCTGGAGCTGGTGATGGTGCTGGACGAGTACCCGGACTATCTGGATCAGCCCGATCAATTCCTGCTGGAGCTGACGTATCAGCCCGCGGGCTTCGCGGCGTCGCTGCTGCCAGACGGCGACACCGCCCCACGGACGGTGCGGCTGTGGAGCGAATGAAATAGACAAAGCCCCGGGCGGCCATATCTGCCTTCCGCCGTCCGGGGCTCTGTCATGCCCAAAATGGCATTTTCCCGCCCTGCCGTATTGACAATCCCGGCGGATTTTGCTATACTGAACAAAAATTCATCTGGTTATCTAAATTTTTTTGAGAGTCGTTATTCTATTTTGAAAATATCGCTATGGGAGGACGCCATGATCTTCTATACCGCCGACCTCCACTTTCACTATGAGCCCTTCCTGCCCTCCCGTCCCTTCGGCTCCGTGGAGGAAATGGACCGGGTGCTGATCGCCCGGTGGAACGCCGCCGTGTCGGAGGATGACACCGTGTATGTGGTGGGGGATGCGGGCTATAACCGGGGCCTGGTGCCGGGGGACGCGCTGGCGCGGCTCCGGGGCCATAAGCACCTGATCCGCGGCAATCACGACACCGGCTTTGAAAACGCCGGGGAGCTGTACCGCTATTTCGAGACCGTCACCGACTTCAACGAGATCGACGACGGAGAGGTCCACATTATCCTCTGCCACTATCCCATTCTCTACCGCAGGCGGGGCTATATGATCCACGGTCACCTGCACCAGGCCCGGGGCCCGGAGTACGGCATGCTGCGCCAGATGCCCCGGGTGCTCAACGCCGGGGTGGACGTGAATTTCTACCGCCCCGTGACCCTTCCCCAGCTCATCGAAAACAACCGCGCCTTCTACAGCGGGGAGAATGATGCCCTGATCCCCCCTCCCCCGCCGCCCCAGCGGCGGGTCGGTGACGGCTGGCTGCCGGGCCGGCCGGATTTCCGCCCCCTTCCGTCCCGGCCTGATTCTGATAAGGAGTGACCTATGAAACATCGTATTCTCGCCCTATTCCTGGCCCTGTGCCTGTGTCTGCCCCTGGCGGCCTGCGGCAAAAAGCAGGGCTACGACCCCCTGGAGGGGGTGCAGACCCGGGTCGTCACCGACTCCGCCGGCCGCCAGGTGGAGATCCCCGCCGATATCCGGCGGGTGGCCCCCAGCGGCTCCACGGCCCAGATGATCCTCATGCCCATTGCCTATGATCTGCTGGCGGGTCTGGCCAGCAGCCCCAGCACGGCCCAGATGCCGTATTTTCCGGAGGAGGTCCGCTATCTGCCCACCTTCGGCCAGTTTTACGGCAGCAAGGCCAACCTGAATATGGAGTCCCTCATCGACGCCCGGCCCCAGATCATCATCGACCTGGGTGACAAAAAGGACAGCATCGCCGACGATATGGACCGTATACAGAAGCAGACCGGCATTCCCACGGTGTTTATCGAGGCGGACCTGGACGATATGGCCGCCGCCTACCGGACCCTGGGGGATATCCTGAACCGGTCCGACATGGCGGAGCCCCTGGCCCAATTCATTGAAAAAACCGTCTCCATGGCCCGGGAGAATTCCGCAAAAATCCCCGAGAATCAGCGGCTCTCCGTGCTGTTCGGCACCGGGTCCACGGGCCTTGCCTGCAACGCCGCCGGGTCGGTCCAGGCGGACGTCATCGACCTGGTGGGGGCCGTCAACGCCATTATCCCCCAGGAGGTCAGCAACCGGGGCGGCGGCACCACCGTCAGTCTGGAGGAGGTATACGCCGTGGAGCCGGACGTGATCCTCCTGTCCACCGGCGGCCCCTACGACACCCTGGCCCAGGGGGAGTGGGCGGGCCTGCGGGCCGTGCAGTCCGGGAAATACTACGAGATCCCCGGCCTGCCCTACGACTGGATGAGCTCTCCCCCCTCCGTGAACCGGGTGCTGGGCATCTGGTGGCTGGGGAATCTGCTGTATCCGGAGCTGTACGACTATGACATGGTGCAGGTGGCCCGGGAATACTATGGGCTGTTCTGGCACTATGACCTGACGGAGGAGGAGGCGCGGCAGATGCTCAGCCGCTCCACCCTGAAATGAGGAACGCTATGAGGAAAATCTGCCGCGCCCCGGTTCTGTGCGTGCTGCTGCTGACGGCCGCCGCCCAGACCGTGTACTACAGAAAAGAGAGGAACCCATAAATGAGCACCGTTTTTCACAATATCCTCCGGGCGGCGGATAAGCGCTATGCCCGGCGGTTCGCGGTGCTGGGGGCTGCTTTCCTGGCGGTGCTGCTGGGATCGCTGCTGGTAGGGCGGTACGCCCTGTCGCCGGGGCAGCTGGTCCACATGCTGTGGACCCGGATCACCGGCGGGGCAGCGGACTGGCCTATCAGCGATGACAAGGTGGTCTTTGCCGTGCGGCTGCCCCGGGTGGCGGCGGCGGCCCTGGTGGGGGCGGCCCTGGCGGTGTCCGGCGCGGCGTATCAGGGCATGTTCCGCAATCCCATGGTGTCGCCGGACATTCTGGGGGCCTCCACCGGGGCGGGCTTCGGCGCGGCAGTGGCCATTCTGCTGGGGGCGGGATACTTCGGCATCTCCGCCGCTGCGTTCTGCTGCGGACTGCTGGCGGTGGCGGCGGCCTGGCTGGTCAGCCGCCTGTCCAAATCCCACCAGGCGGTGGCCCTGATCCTGGCGGGCATGATGATCTCGTCCCTGTTTTCGGCGGGAACGTCGTTTGTGAAGCTGGTGGCGGATACCCAGCAGCAGCTGCCCGCCATCACCTATTGGCTCATGGGATCCCTGTCCTCCATCAAGGACAAGGACGTGGTATTTCTGGCCATTCCCGTGGCCCTGGGGATGATCCCCCTGTTTTTCCTGCGGTGGCGGATGAACCTGCTGACCGTGGGCGAGGAGGAGGCCCAGTCCATGGGCGTGAACACCCGGCGGCTGCGGGGCGCGGTGATCGTGTGCGCCACGCTGCTGACCTCCGCCAGCGTGGCGGTGTCGGGCATGATCGGCTGGGTGGGCCTGGTGATCCCCCACTTCTGCCGGATGCTGTTCGGGTACGACTACCGGCGGCTGATCCCCGCCGGGGCCCTGTTCGGAGCGGCATTTCTGCTGGCAGTGGACGACATTGCCCGGCTGGTGACCACCGGAGAACTGCCGCTGGGCATTCTCACGGCCTTTGTGGGCGCGCCGCTGTTTCTGTATCTCATTGCGACGGGAGGTGGACGCCGTGTCCATTGACGTAAGGGAGCTGTCCTTCGCCTACGGGCGGCGGCAGGTGCTGCGGAACGTGACCTTCCGGGCGGAGCCGGGGCAGCTGGTGGCAGTGCTGGGCCCCAACGGGGCAGGCAAGAGCACCCTGTTCCGGTGCATTCTGGGCTTTCTGCCCAGATACCGGGGAGACATTGCCCTGGGCGGCCACGCTCTGCGATCCCTGGACCGCAGAGCTCTGGCCCGTCTGGCGGCGTATATCCCCCAGACCAGCGCGCCGGTATACAACTACACCGTCCGGGACACGGTGCTGATGGGGGCGGACCCCTTTCACGCGCCGGGACGGCGGCAGCAGGAGACGGCGGACCGGGTGCTGGAGACCCTGGGCATCCGGGACCTGGCGGACCGGGGCATCAACGAAATTTCCGGCGGCGAGCGGCAGCTGGCCCTGATTGCCCGGGCCATGGCCCAGCAGGCCAGGATCCTTCTGATGGACGAGCCCACCGCCAGCCTGGACTACGGCAACCAGTTCCGGCTGCTGCGGCAGGTGCGGGCTCTGGCGGACAGCGGGTACACGGTGCTGCTGTCCACCCACAATCCGGAGCACGCCTTCCGGTTTGCCACCCACGCCCTGGTTTTGCAGGACGGCGGCGTCCGGGCCTGGGGCCCGGTGAAGGAGACCCTGACGGAGGAGCTGCTGCGGGATATGTACCGCATTCCCCTGACGGTGGCGGATATTCCTCTGGCCGGAGGGCCGGCGAAGGGGTGCGTATACGGGGAATAAAACGTATAGAACCCTGAAGGGGTTGACAAACGGAAACCACACGCTATAATAGGGTACGCAGGTGTCATGACACCTGCGTACCCTATTACTTTACATATGCGAGGTCAATGCTATGGAAGCGGTTCGCAAATTCCTGGCCCGGAAGAACATCGTGTTCTCGGCCAGGCGGTACTTTATCGACGCCATGGGCGCCATGGCCCAGGGGCTGTTCTGCACCCTGCTGGTGGGGACCATCCTCAACACCATCGGTCAGCAGCTTCATATCGGGTTTCTGACGGAGGTGATCGTCACCCTGGGCAAGGGAGAGGGCGCCGTGACGTATACCATCGGCGGCCTGTGCTCCGCTATGGTGGGCCCGGGCATGGCGGTGGCCATCGGACGGGCGCTGGAGGCGCCGCCCCTGGTGCTGTATTCCCTGATTCCCGTGGGCTTTGCCACCAACTATATGGGCGGGGCCGGAGGGCCTCTGGCGGTGCTGTTCGTGGCGATTCTGGCGGCCGAAATCGGCAAGGCCGTCAGCAAGGAGACGAAGATCGACATTCTGGTGACACCTATCGTCACCGCTCTGGCGGGCATCGGCATTGCCGCCCTGATCGCCGCACCCATTGGTACGGCGGCCAGCGCCGTGGGCCGGTTCATCATGTGGGCCACGGAGCTGCAGCCCTTCTTCATGGGCATCATCGTATCTGTGGTCATCGGCGTGGCGCTGACGCTGCCCATCTCCTCCGCCGCCATCTGCGCGGCCCTGGGGCTGACGGGGCTGGCCGGCGGCGCTGCCGTGGCAGGCTGCTGCGCCCAGATGATCGGCTTTGCCGTGA
>ERZ506979.36-NODE-36-length-130526-cov-8.836860_pt1 | contig 130526 bp, 129 predicted proteins | sample MGYA00512887_ERZ506979 | MGnify/ENA metagenome assembly ERZ506979 | reverse complement strand
GTACGAAGCAATTTATATTCCGGATGGTACGGCTGCGCCGCCTAAATCAGTGATAACTTGTCCCGAATTGCAAGTATACATTGCAGATTTTGGAAACAGCAAACACGATAAGGCTTTGATTGTAGAAGTTGACGGAAATATTGTAGGAGCAATATGGGCAAGGATTATGAACGACTACGGACATATTGATGAGAATACGCCTTCCCTTGCAATGTCTGTTCTTAAAGCGTACAGAGGTATGGGAATTGGAACTTTGTTGCTTACACAAATGTTGTTAGCAGAAAAAGCTGCTGGTTATGCAAAGATTTCCTTATCTGTTCAAAAGGACAATTATGCAGTGAAGTTATATCGAAAAGCGGGCTTTACAACGGTCAAAGAAACGACTGAGGAATACATTATGGTAGCTGACCTAAATTCTATTTGCAAAATGGAGGAAGAAAATGGCTTTTGATTACAAGAAAGAATACAAGGAATTTTATATGCCGAAGAACAAGCCCGGAATTATAGAGATTCCAAAAATGAACTACATTGCAGTCCGGGGGAAAGGCAATCCTAACGAGGAAAACGGGGAGTATAAAAGCTCAATCGGCTTGTTATATGGAATAGCCTTTACTATAAAGATGAGCTACAAGGGGACGCATAAAATCGAGGGATTTTTCGAGTATGTAGTGCCGCCCCTTGAAGGTCTTTGGTGGCAGGAAAATACGCAGGGACTTGATTATGCAAGAAAAGAAGATATGCACTTTATCTCTATGATCCGGCTGCCGGATTTCGTAACGAAGGAAGATTTTGAGTGGGCAGTTCAGGAGGCAACGAAAAAGAAAAAACAGGATTTTTCTAAGGTTGAGTTCTTCCCCTATGATGAGGGAATGTGCGTCCAGTGTATGCACATCGGCTCTTATGACGATGAGCCTGCCACTGTTGATTTAATGCACGACTATATGAAAGCGAATGGATACGAACTGGATATTACGGATACAAGATACCATCACGAAATCTATCTGAGCGATCCGAGAAAATGCGATGTGAGCCGATTGAAAACAGTCGTGCGCCATCCAATCCGGAAAGCTGAGTAAGCGGAGGTTAGTATGCCAAAAGAAGTGGATCCCAAAGATACGACAAGGGCTGCGGCGTATGCGCTTTGGACGAAAGCGCCCAATCCAATGGTAACTTTTTTTAAGACCTTTGATGTGACCAATCTGATCAAGGTCAGTAAGAAAAGAAGCCTGAAATTTAATATGCTGCTGGATTACTGTATCGGCAGAGCTGCCGCAGGGGTAAAGGAATTTTACATCCTTCCGGTTGGCGATAAGCTCATACAGTATGACACCATTGCAGTCAATACCATCGTGAAAAACAAAGAGGGCGAAGTCAGCTCCTGCGACCTTTCCTATAAAGCCGAGTTAAATCAATTCAACGAGGAGTATCTGAAATATACGACACAGGTCGCTGCAAGCTGTCAGGACAGGGACTTATCCGAAAACAGTATGGTCATCGGCACTTCCGCCATCATAGATACGGAAATCGACGGAGCTGTTGGTATGAACAGCGGCATTTTCAACAATCCCTTTATTATTTGGGGCAGATACAAAAAGAAATGGCTTCGGTATTACCTGTCTCTCTCTTTCCAGTTCCATCACACGCAGATGGACGGCGCTCACGCAGGCACATTTTTGAAGAACTTGCAAGATGAAATCAATCTGCTGAAGTAAAAAACCGTAGGGCTTTCATTGAAGCTCTACGGTTTTTAACATTTATTGAGTATGACTATCCTTTGGAATAGGGAAAGAAATTGTAACGGCAAATCCACCTTGTTTGCCGTGATCGAAAGACACTGTACCATTATGGGCGGAAACGATCTGTCCGACAATCAAAAGCCCTAAGCCGTGCCGTGGCTCGGTTGTCCCGCTGTCACTCATCATATAGTGGGGCGTAGTCCTGAGTTTCTCTAACTTTTCATCGGTAACGCCGACGCCGTTATCTTCTACGACGATTTTATATTCTGTATCGCTTTTTCGGACGCATACTGAAATCGTACAGCCATCAGGATTGTGCGTTTGAGAATTTGTAATCAGATTTCCGATTGCCCGCCGCAACAACTCTTTATCTCCATTTATGACACAGGCAGTCAATGCTTCATCTGTATTCCATTCTATCGGATACTTTTCTTCCATATCTAAATTGATAAAGTCAACAACGCTTTGTCTTGCGATTGCTACGAGATTGACAGGCTCTGGATGGATCGGCTGCATATTATATTCTAACTTCGAGGCAAGATTCAGGTCATTGATGAGATTTTTCATTTTTGTACTTTGCTGACGGATAATCCGTGCCTTTTTCCTTTCGCTTTCCGGCAGGCTTTCATTGTCCTCAATCTGTCCGGCATATCCCATTACCATAGAAAGTGGTGTGCGAATATCGTGAGAGACTCCGGAAATCCAGTTTGCTCTTGCTGTTTCTTTTCTTTGCAGGTTTCGCTTCTGTTTTTGGAGAATATCCGATGTTTGATTGATTTTAGCGGCAAGGTCTGATAAAAGTCCTTTTTCCCTGACATAAACAGGCTCGCCTGAAGGCAGCGCCTGTATACCGTTTGTAATCGGTTTAACGGATTTCAGTAGCTTGGAATTAGCGATCATATAAATCAGGAAAATCAAAAAAACATTCACACCGATTACAATCAGGACAGTATACGGGGCGTTTTTGATGAAATCATAATCCCAGCTCGGAGACATATGTTTCCAATATCGGTCTTTCGGGTAGCCTACAACGACCAATCCGTTTTCACATTCTCCCGTATAGGTAGGGTATCCGTCAATATATCCTCGTGTCAGACTTGCAATGTCGGAGATCGTATAGTGCAGAGGAACGGTATCCGGCAGATTTTCCGTGTGCCATTTTACCTCTAATGTGTCATTATCTATATAGATTGCCCACGCATTCTCCCCGCTTAACCGCTCCGTCATATCGCCGGATAAGATATATCCCGTTTCTGTTTCCTGTAAAGCTTCAGCAGTTTCTTTTGCAGTCGTCCACGGTCTGCCATTTGCAGTTTGACTTGCGGAAATAGCAGCAAGAATAATAATGTTAAGGACGATGACCAAGACTGTGCTTAACAGCAATATGCCTACAAACCGCCGGATGAGTTTCGTAATATCTTTCATATCATTTCCCCGCTAATACTAACTTGTAGCCTAAGCCTTTTACCGTAATGAGGGATACCGGCTTTGACGGGTTAGCTTCAATTTTCTCTCGGATTCTGCGGATATGCGCCATCAGCGAGTTTTCATATCCGTATGGATTATCTCCCCACGCAGCTTCGCAGAGCTGATCGATGGTTACAATTCTTCCCGCATTGCGGTAGAGCGCCAGCAGTATATCGTGTTCTTTTGCAGTCAGCGGGAAATGTTCATTTTCTTTTATCACTTCGGCACGGTCAAAGTCAATTTGACTTCCGGCAAGCTGGACGATAGGATCTTCGCCTTTGTAGTACCGCCGCAGAATGATTCCGATACGCAGGGATAATTCTTTTGGCAGGAACGGCTTTACCATATAATCATCTGCACCAAGTCCCAATCCTTTCAGCTTGTCCTCATCTTCTCCACGGGCAGTTAAAAAGAGAACTGGGACTTCGGTAAAAGTCCTCATTTGTTCAAACAAAGAAAAGCCGTCCCCATCGGGCAGCATTACATCGAGAATGGCAAGATCAGGCTCCCAGTCCCTGCATATTTTCAGAGCTTCAGCTACTGTTCCGGCAGTCCTGATTGTTTTGAAACCGTCCTGCGCTAAAATAGATGTTACCATTTCACGCAGATCAGCCTCATCATCTACGATGAGGATTTTTTTGTATTTTAAGTAATCGTAGTCCATAATGCAATTCTCCTTTTCCTATATTATAGCATATCATTCCCGCATTTTCGCAGTGCAGTTCAAATGTAAGGTAAATGTAAGGTAGAGAGAAGGTTGACACAAGGTTGCGCCTTTATACTAAAGACAACAAAGGAAAGGAGATTTCACAACATGAATATAATCGAAACTCAAAATCTGACGAAAAACTACGGTGATTTCACGGCAGTATCTCATCTGAATCTCCATATTCGCAAGGGAAGCGTTTATGGATTTTTAGGTCCGAACGGAGCGGGAAAATCCACAACGATGAAAATGTTTCTCGGTTTGACGCAGCCGACAGAAGGAAGTTTTCATATTGACGGAAAAACATACCCTTCAGACCGAGTTCCCATTTTGAAGGAAGTTGGCTCATTTATTGAAGCACCCGCCTTTTACGGGAATCTGAGCGGAGAGGAAAACCTTGAAATTATACGGAAAATTCTTGGACTTCCAAAAAGCAGTGTCGATGACGCTCTGGAGCTTGTCGGCTTAACTGAATTTAGAAAAAGACTTGCAAAGAAATATTCTCTTGGTATGAAGCAGCGTTTAGGTTTGGCAGGCGCATTGATCGGCAGACCGCCGATCCTGATTCTCGACGAGCCGACCAATGGACTCGATCCGGTTGGTATTCACGAGATACGCACCCTGATTCGTTCCCTGCCGCAGAAATATGACTGCACGGTATTGGTTTCTTCTCACTTGCTTCCTGAAGTAGAACTTATGGCTGACGATATTGGTATTCTGAATCACGGTCATCTGCTGTTTGAAGGAACAAAGGAAGAATTGAAAACAAGCGCTCGTGCCGCCGGATTTCCAACGGATAATCTGGAAGATACTTTCCTTGCTATGATTGATGAAGATAACCGCAGGAGAGGAGGTACGGTATGAGTCTCTTAATCGAATCCAAAAAGCTGAAGCGCACAGGCTATCTCCCTGCGTTTTTGGCAGGCGGTTTTCTTGCAGCAGCTTTTCCGGTTGTCTATATGATGGTAAAAGCAGAGAAAATGACTGCGCTCTCAGGCAATCCAGTCAATATACTGATGTCTGCGAATTGGCAGATGATGGCGATGTTAAACATCCTCATTTCCATTTGCGGCGCTTGTATGATGTACCACACGGAATATGCCGATAACGGTATGCAGAAAATGTCGGTGCTGCCCATTCGTCAAGGTAGTATGTTCTTTGGAAAATTTCTAATTGCCGCTTTGGTATTATCCGCAATGGTGGTCATAGAAATGGCAGTCTTAGTCGGCTGTGCAAAGTATTGGTTTCCAAGTTATGTGTTTGACCTGACCGAAATATTGAAAACCGCAGGTTTCCAGATTGTAGTTACGCTGCCGACCGTAATGCTTATGCTGGTTATTGCGTCTGCCTGTAAGAATATGTGGGTATCCCTCGGTATTGGCGTGATTTTAGTATTTACGCTTTCCATTCTTCCGCAGGATAATATTGTGCTGAGCCTGTTTCCGTTTGCTTCCCCGTATCAAATGCTCTCTGCGGCAGTGGAAAATAGCCGTACCACCTTATTTTTAGCTGTTTGCGGGATTGAAACGGTCGTGTTCGGTATTGCAAAAGTCCTTTATCTGAAAGCAAGGAGGTGTTTTGAATGAATTTCTTATCATTAGTCGGCGTGGAACTCAAAAAAATCCGCCGCTCTAAAATCTTATTGATCTTGCTGATCCCTGTCATTATGATGTGGATTCCGAGCATTATCAATGCGGATATGAACTTCGACCTGAGAGGAATCCCGATTACGCCGGAAAACAATTTTTTCATTCAGGGCTTTATGGGTATGGTTTGGTTTATGATCCCGGCATCGCTGGTCATCTGTACGGTACTGCTGAATCAAACGGAACGCTCCAATAAAGGAATTTTGAAAATGCTGTCCCTGCCGATCAGCACAACAAAACTATGCCTTGCTAAATTCACAGTCCTGATTTTGCTGGCGGCATTTCAGATGGTTATGTCCATTGGGGCGTACTATATTTGTGCGGCAATCGTTACCCATACGCAGGATTATAATTTTATCCTTGAGCCGTTATATGTCTGCAAAAATGTATGCAGTATCTATGCCGCTGCAATCCCAATGGCTGCTGTATACCTTGCGGTTTCCACTTTAATCCAGTCTCCCATTTTTTCGGTCGGTATCGGTCTGGCTTCGATTGTACCTTCCGTGCTTATGATAAACACAAAAATATGGTTTGCCTACCCGATGAGCTATCCGTTCTATCTGATAATGGTGGCGTATGGGAGAGCTGCTGAAGGTGTTTATGAAACACAAATCGCTTGGCTTCCGTGGCTACCTGTTGCAGTCGGAATCACTATTTTAGCACTTGTCGTATCCTGTATGCGATACGGCGCATCTGAAAGGAGATAACTACAATGAAAAACAAAATTTTAACTGCGATTTCTACCATTATGCTCTTTATCCCGTGGACGATCCTGCCACTGCGTACCTTTGATTGGGCGCTGGAATCCCCGGTAGCGGAGATTATGGTTTACAGTTACGCCGCCTTTATGATTTTTTCAGGTATCTTTTCCATTCTCAGCTATACCAAAGGAAAAGTAAAATCCAAACTTATGCAGGTATGTGTCGTGATTAACAGCATTTATGCGGTTGGCGCAATCGCAATTATCGGTATGAATATTGTAACGAGGATTGGCGGGTGATGATATGAAAAAAATAAAAATTCTGACTGCTGCACTGCTCTCCTTATGTTTAGTCTTTACCATTACGGGGTGCAGCGGCGACAATCTGAAAGATAGTGTTATAAACGGCTTTAATGATATGCTCCAGCATTTCAGCAAATATGCCCTTACGGACGAAAAAGATTTGCAGGGCGATAAGACCAAAGGGGAAGATACCTATACCGGCTCCTATACAGCAGATTATGAGGATTTCAATGATAAAGAATATATCTTTGGAGGTACTGCGTTAGAACGGGATAAAGGAAGTGAGCTTACTGTAACTTACGAGTTGACGGTTGATTCCGGCACGGCAAGGCTTTACTGGCTTGATAAGGGCGAGGAAAAAGTGATTGCCGATACAAGTAAAAACGGAACATATTCCGTTACCCTTGATGAAGGCGACAACTATCTTACTTTAGAAGGCAATGATTTTTGCGGCTCATTGAAGGTGGTTGTGGAATGATTGCAAAAGCAAGAACAAATCCGATAAATCTTTGTGCTATGCCTAATACTTTGGAATGTTCGATAAACCGCTAATTCACTCTTGTTCAGATAAAGCAGAGCTGGATTTAATTCGCCATCTACTTTGCCATTGTCGCCATTTAACTCGCCATTTAATTTGCCATTCCGTATTGTCGCATTGAGCATAAAAGCGTTATCAATTTTATTTCCCCATTTTTTAGCATAACATTGAGTAGTGAAAAGAATGAAAACCGCAGGACTTCGATATATAGCTCTGCGGCTTTCAGCTTTTCGATATTTTAGTCTCTTTTGATATGCTTTTGTATATCTTCCACAGACGGGAGCTGTTTGCTCAAAGCTTCAGGAAGCTCACTTGTAACTTTGTATTCGCTGACACCGATTGGCTTTGACATATCTTTTAAGGCATATTCAGCGACTAATGCGTTTTTGCTTTTGCACAGCAACAGACCGATAGAAGGATTGTCATTATCCTTTTTCAAAATCCCGTCAACGGCTGAGAGATAAAAGTTAAGCTGTCCAGCATATTCCGGCTTAAATTCTCCGGTTTTCAGCTCAATCACAACATAGCAGCGAAGATTAAGGTTGTAGAACAGAAGATCAATGTAAAAATCATCGCCGCCGACATTGAGATGATATTGATTGCCGAGAAACGCAAATCCCGTTCCCAACTCTAAAAGCAGCTTCGTTACATCCTGAACAAGAGCCTGCTCTATATCCCGTTCTACCATATCTTCCTTGAAAGGGATAAAATCAAAAATGTATGGATCTTTCATTGTTTGTACGGCAAGCTCACTCTGCGGCGAAGCAAGTCGGCTTTCAAAGTTTGAAATTTTATCAGCAATAGCCTGCCGTTCATACAAGCCGCTTTCAATCTGATGAATCAAGACATTATGCGACCAGCCATTTTCTGCGGTCTTTCGTATATACCACTCTCTTTGCTTTTCTCCTTTAACCTTATCCAAGATTGCAACATTGTGCGACCACGGAATTTGTGCAGACACCGTCTGCACAAATTGCTCATCAGGATAAGTGCTTGCAAATTTTGACATATATTTAAGGTTGCGAACAGAATAGCCCTTTGCGTTCGGGAACAAGAGCTTAATATCAGCCGCCAGATTTTCAATAAATTTATTGCCCCAAGATTTATGCTCGTTTATGATTTTTCCGATATTGTAATACAGCATAATCAGCTCTTTATTTACACTTAAAGTAGCTTTGTACTGCGCCTGCTGAATTTCCTGTTTGATAGTTTGCACCAAATCAAGATACTCGTTATTATTCATCAACATCTTTATACCCTCCAGTTATCTATTTCAAAAATTGATTGCGGTATTCCTGATGACGGAAACGATAGCCCTGTGCGATCAGCGTATCCGTTTTCAATGCGACCAAGTTTATGTCCGAGTGCATTGCCCGTGCGATCTGCTGAATATCATACCCGTTTTCGATATATTCCAGTATTTCATCATCAGGCAGGGAGATTTGGGAAGCAAAGATGTTTGCCTCGTACTCCATCCGGCTTTGCCGCATATCGAAAATATTAAATTCCTTGAAGCCGCCGGCTTTGACCGCTTCTTCTCTATGTAATGCGTCGTGTCCAATCTCATGCAGCATTACGATACGCTCCATTACAGGGTGCAGATCGTCTTTTATGAAGATAAAACGGTTACGCATTAAAACCTTGTATGCCCCTCGCTGTTTCTTGAAGGCTAATGGGATAACTTCTATGCCCAGTTCTTGTGCGATTCTATGCGGATCTCTTGTGCAAAGGTCATTTGCCAGCCGATTCGCCTTTCTGACAATCTCTAAAGTCTGAATATCCAAGAGCAAACACCCCCATTCTACTGCCAGTAAGTATATCTTATCAAATACACTGTCCGAAAAAGAGGACATCAAGCGTTATTTCCGGTATTTTTTGGGAGTGTACTTTTTATTCTTCTCTTTGGCGATCCAGTACGCTTCCTGAATGCCTTTCATCATCTCGTCCAAATCCTCATCTGCAAGCTCGCCGCCTGCAAAAAGCCCCGTAACCTCTGCCATAAGCTCCTTTGCCTGTCTTGCGCCTTTGCTTCCGTATTTGGATTCAGCGTTCAGCAGAAATTCCTCGTCATCGGTAAGCAGATAGTTGACATCGACCTTCAGGACTTCCGCCATCTTATAATAGGTTTCCCTCTTTTTCGGGTAGCGGGTGCCAGCCTCATAATTCGATATTGTCCGCAGAGAAACGCCGATTGCTTTTGCAAGCTCATCTTGCTTTAAGCCTGCCTTCGTGCGGGCTTCTTTTACTTTCTCACAGAATTTCATTTCATCTGACCTCCAAATTATCCCACCTGATTTGAAAATATCTTGCGTATCCATATTGACAAACGCAAGTTAATTTCGTATAATGTCAATACGCAAGTAAGTTGCGTATATATAATACCTGAACTTGCGTGTTTTGTCAAGGGAGTTCAGCAAATTAGCTTGAACTTTTATCTACCAACAAATGATACCCGTTTTAAGGATTGAGGCGAACAGATGGGACGGAAAGATACACTCGCTGCGAAAAGCATTCGGAAAATGTATGAGCAGCTTAATTTGAATCAATCGGATATATTCTCGAAAACAAAATTGCTTCTTGGCGTATACCGTGATGTGGTCTGGATTACGCTGAGCGAGTCTGCCCGTGTGAATGAGGAGCTGGCATATTACGGAGAAGAACTGGACAGCGCCTTTGTCTATTTGGAGCTGTTTGCGCCGGATACCGAGAAGCAGGAGTTTGAGAGCCGTATCAGCGCCTTGTTTGAGAACAAGTGGATGGTTGACCTGATTGATACCGCTATGGCGAAAATATATGACTACCATAACAACGGCAGGCTATACCACGAGATCATATCGAAAAGCTACCTGACAGCGTTTCGGTATACGGAGAGCGAACTGCTCGATCTCTTGAATATGGAGCGCAGTACCTTTTACGACCGGAAACGGGAAGCGATTTTGCTTCTCGGCGTATCCCTGTGGGGATATGCGATTCCGTGCTTCAAAGGAATCTTTAATATGAAGGGAGCTGATGAAAGCAGCGATATTCCCAATTTTTTCAAATAAAGGCTTGTCCGACTAAAGTCCGACGAAATCCCTACTGAATGTCCGACCTTGCGTATGCTACACTGTGTATGCTGCCCGAAGAACGGCTTTCGTTTACGGAACGAGGCTGAAAACAAAATGGCGGAAAATTGGCGCAGTTTTGCCGATGATACGGAAAAGCAAATCTGTTACAATTAGTATGCCTAAAGCTTTGAAAAATTTTCTTGACTTTCAAATGCTGGTTGAATATCTTTTAGGCGGCAATACAGCAGCTTAGGCAAAACGAATTGAATATGTGTTTTGAAGAAGCAGTTATAGCTTTCAGCCTTCGGGCGTGAATGTTATAGCTGCTTTTTTTGTGCAGCCCTTTTCGCTTTTGTCAGGTGGAAAGGGAGCTTTATGTCTATCACAGTATGGCAGGCGTTTGTATGTAGGTATCCGTGATCTCCGGAGTTTTTGATTTCAACCTTGTATATCAAAAATTCCAAATTTAAGGAGATTACGGAAATGAAAAAACTTACAGTAAACGAGCAGGAAGAATTATTTGCACAGGATTGTAAACTCATTAACCTTCGGTATGAGTATAGTGGTTTCACTGGAACGGAAAAATGGGCGATTGTAACGGAACTGTCCGAAGAAGCATTGTGGGACAAGTACCCTGATATTATCAGGAGGTATACGCCGTTTATCCTTCTGTCAATGGCTCAGGGGGAAGTGATTAGTGAATCACATAGAAATAATGATAAATATGAAAAGCGCAGTAAGAGGACGATAGATGTATACGGATACGAAGATGATATTTTTGAGCAGTTCCATCCGAAATCTATCGCCCCATTTGTTGATCCGTTTGATAAAGCGGAGGAGGAACAGATCGAGGAAGAAAAAGAAAGGCTGCGGCAGTTAGAGCTTTCTAAGGTAAGGCAAGCGTTAAGTATGCTGCAACCTGTTCAAAGGGAGCGCCTTCTTAAATCCGTTTTGCTTGGGATTAGTTCAAGAAAAATTGCGAAAGAGGAGGGCATAAATTATAGCTCCGTTGACAAGTCAATCGCTGCCGCAATAAAAAATTTCAAAAAATTTTATGAAAACCTCTGATTTTGGGTGTGCATTTCGCACCCCTTTGTCCAAATGAGTGAAGGGGTATTTCTATTCCGGATATGAAATGCGCTTTCAAAACTCAATGAACAGAGAGGTTATACATAAAATGAAGGAAACAAAAATCAGGCGTGGAGATATATTTTCCTACGATTTCGGCACACGAATCGGCTCTATCCAATCGGGCGTAAGACCTGTGCTGGTAATTCAGGCAGACAATTTCAATGCGAATGCGCCTACTGTTATTGTTGCGTCCATAACGAGTGTAATAAAAAAGAGGTATTTGCCATCCCACATTATTTTAGGCGAGGATTTCGGTCTGACGAAGCCTTCAATGGTGCTGCTTGAGCAAATACAGACTGTGAATAAAGACGATTTGACAGAGTATATCGGCTTTGTTGATGATGAACGCCTTTGGAGGCAGATTAACGCAGCCTTGAAAAAAACATTCGGTCTATGGCTTTACAACACTGACAGGATCGGCGACATTCGCTGCCTGTGTCCGAAATGCTTAAATGACTATTTCCGCAATCCGAACTATGTTGTCAGACGCCTTGATCCTTTTCAGAAAAGTAAAGGTACTTGTGATAAGTGCAATGATAGAGGCTGGGATTATATCATTTATGATAAACGCACCTCTTTCAAAGGGAAAGGGGTATAGGGATGTCGCAAAGCAGGGAAAGGAAACGGAAGTTTGATATTCCTATATGGTGTAAGGCAAATCTGTCGATTGAAGAAGCCGCAGCCTATTCCGGTATTGGAATGGCGAAACTTTATGAGATGACAGAAAGCGAGGATTGCCCGTTTGTCTTATGGATAGGCAGCCGGAGAATGATTAAGCGAAAAGCTTTTGATGAGTATATAGAGCGGCAATACTCCATTTAATGAAAAAGTCAAGCCTGCGATGAGCCGATTCGCATAATTGGCTTATCGCAGGATATTGACTATGCTGTAACTACCAAAAGCAAGGAGGTACAGCAATATGCTTAGCAAAAAGCACAATCCGGATATGTCGAGAGTCCCGTTGTGGAAGAAAATGAATTTGACGGTGGAAGAAGCCGCCGAATACTCAGGAATAGGCGTATCTAAAATCAAAGAAACTTCAAATCAAAAAAACTGTCCCTTTGTCCTATGGAATGGAACAAAGCGGCTGATTAAAAGAAAACAATTCGAGGATTATCTCGAAACACAGTATTCCGTATGAGAGGAGGACGAGCGAATGGATAACAAACTGACTGAAACAGGCAGTTCCAACAGGCGTGTGGCTGCTGTTCCAATTTGGGTAAAACCTTATTTGACGATAGAAGAAGCGGCAGAGTATACGGGAATAGGTAGGGATAAGCTTTATGAAATGACGAGCCTTGCCGATTGTCCGTTTGTGCTGTGGGTAGGCAATCGGAGAATGATTAAGCGCAGGATTTTTGATGAATACATTGAGCAAATGTATTCAATATGATGGAGGTTGTATGGACGAAAAAATTTTAGCTTACAGAAGTGAACTCCAAAAGAGGTCGGAAAACACACAGTTTTGGACGAAAACGATTTTAACCGTTGAAGAAGCTGCCGCATACACCGGAATCGGAAGGGCAAAAATCCGCCAAATCATTTCACAAGGGAATTGTCCTTTCACGGTAAATAACGGCACACAAATCTGTGTGATCCGAGAAGCGTTCATTGATTATCTTGATAAGCAGTTTCGCATATAGGAGGAGAGAGAATTATGCCGAGAACAAAAAGAAAAGACAAGTCGAGAGCCGTGCTTCGGACAGGCGAATCGCAAAGGGCTGACGGAACTTATCAATTCCGATGGACTGACAGCAATCATAAGAGGTTTTGCGTATATGCCAAGACGCTTGATGAATTGCGCTACAAGGAAGAACAAATTAAAAAAGATAAGAGCGATGGCATTAAAACCGAAGCCCGATATACGACGGTCAATGAGGTCTATGAGCTTTGGAAGGAACTGAAGCGAGGGCTGAAGAACAACACCTTTGAGAATTATAAATATATGTATGAAACCTTTGTCCGTCATCAAATAGGCTCAAAGACAGTCTCATCATTGAAAAAAACAGACATAAAGAGGTTTTATAATTACCTTACAGACGAGCGCCAGTTAAAGCCTTCGACCATTGACAGTATCCATACGGTTTTACATCAGATTTTGGATATGGCTGTTGACGATGATTATATAAGGAATAATCCGTCAGATAATGTACTTAGAGAGTTAAAGCAAGCACATTGCTTCAAGACAGAAAAGCGCAGAGCTTTAACCCGTCCCGAACAGGAGCTGTTTTTAAGCTATTTGAAAAATACACCCGCTGCACAATATTGGTATCCGATCTTTGCGGTTTTGGTAGGGACAGGGCTTCGAGTCGGAGAACTTACCGGATTAAGATGGTGTGATGTCGATCTGGAGGACGGTGTTATTGATGTAAATCATACTTTGGTTTACTATGACCACCGCACCGATGGAAGCAAAAAAGGCTGCTACTTCAATGTCAATACGCCGAAAACTCCGGCTGGAAAGAGAAAAGTGCCAATGCTCAGTTTTGTGAAAGAGGCAATTATAATGGAAAAGGAAAGGCAGGAGCTGCTCGATCTTCATTGTATCGCTACCGTTGACGGATACACAGATTTTATCTTTATCAATCGCTTCGGAAATCCGCAACATCAGGGAACGCTCAATAAAGCAATCCGCCGCATAATCCGTGACTGTAATGATGAGCAGTTTTTGAAGAACGAAAATCCCGAAGTGCTGCTTCCGCATTTTAGCTGCCATTCATTAAGACATACATTTACGACGAGAATGTGCGAAGCGGGTGTGAATGTCAAGGTCATTCAAGATACGCTTGGTCATAAGGATATTTCAACAACGCTCAATATCTATACCGATGTGACGAAGGAGCTTAGGCAGTCTGAGTTTGAAGGTCTTGACTCATATTTCAAAAGCGAGTATAATAAAGTGTCCAACGAATAAGTGGCATTTCTTGAGCGAGGATAAAAGCTTCTACACCATTTACACCAATTTATACTCCAATCCACCGAAAAACAGCACGAATTTATAGGGATATAGCGATTCCGGAAGAAACGCTGTTTAGACCTATTATGAGATATGAGGAGGTTTAGGAGAGATTGAAAAGATGGTTGCTTTCGTCCCGACAATGAAGCCGCTGGGAAAGTAAAGAGGCTAAAAACCGCATAAAATCAAGGCTTTATGGGTTTTGTGCAGGATAAAAATACGCCAACTTACGCCAGTTTTACGCCAATATGTGCAGTGGTTTATACACAAAAGGGTTGCTCTTAGTTCAAGAACCGTGTCTTGCATATAAAGTAGGACACGGTTTTTTGATACATATTTTTACGATGTAAAGAGTGATGCCTATCCTTTGTTTGAGAAGGTCAATTTACGCGGCCCCGCATTTTTTAATGCGGGGCCTTTTTTATTTGGAGGTGTTTTATGTCAGAATATCAGTTAGAAATGAAACAGGTCGTGGATTATCCGCGATGTCGTATCTACCGGAAATTTATGCAGGCCCTTATAGAAGACCAGAGCATTCGCCTTGGAGGCAGCTCCGGTCTTTTTTATTACACCGTCCTTTGCAGCTATGCAAATTTCCGCACGTCATACAAACGCATAGACGGTATCAGCTATACCATATATCCCGGCGAGTGGCTGTGCCGGATAAGCGAACTTACAGAGTGGTTCCGCACACGGTTTCAGCATCAGGCGGTTTCCATTCTTCAGGTTTTACAGGAACGCCACCTGATTACCTATTCTCGTCTCGGCCGCGGGAAGCTGGTGAAATTCAAAATCCTGGGCTGGCAGAAGCATAACCGCGTGTTGGACTATAACGCGCCCTGTTCTAAGGACAACGGCTTTTTCTTCCTGCCGGTGTCTATCGCCAACGAACTTCTCAGCCAGGGCCGCTGCTCGGAGATGGACGCCCTGCTGGATTTGTGGATCAACACGGTGTATAACGATGAACAGGTACAGGGATCGGACGCTGGCCCAGTGGTGTATCTGCGCAACGGTACGGGCAGCCCTTTGCTCGGCTATACTGAACTTGCACAACGCTGGGGCATATCAAAAGCAACGGTTGGACGGTATCTTGGAAAACTTCGCAGCCAAGAATATATCTCTGTCTTATCCTTCCCTGGGGCTCATGGGAGCGTTATTTGCCCAAACAATTACCTGTCCACTATGTTTGAGGTGTCGGACGTAATGGTAGATAAGGACGAGATTGCCATGTTGCTGCACATCGGTTTGACATTACCAGAAGATAAACGAGAGGAAGAGGAATATGGTTCCGTCAGCGTTTCAGAAAATGAGCATAGCGTCTCAAATCCGTATATTGCATATATTCTTCAAAAAGTCGAGGAAGTCCTTGCCGTACAAGGCTTTTCGTGTTTTTTCTGCCCAAAGATTCAGTATAAGTTATTACCATTATCTCCCGATTGCGGAGGAGAAGTATTTCATATTTCTGGTGATGTAGTGGAGTTCAAAGCTTTACTGGTTATTTTATGCGGGGAAAGCCAGGAACTGTTTCGTTTTGAGTTAAGATTACTGCCGGAGGTGGAAAGAAGATGATAAAAGAGATGGAAAACACAGAGGCTGAGAATCCGCTGTACCATGACACATGGATGCTTCTCAGGAAATACCGGGACGTAGTGTGGAGCCTGGAGCTATCCGTCCAGCAGGTACGCCGCCAGTTCCAGATTGAGTTTGGCAGCAGCATTGAGGATTTTCTGGAATCTATTTACCTTGCCGGCGTGGATTTTGCAGATACCGATATTCAGGAGCACGCCCGGAGCATCGAACGCAGCTACAAAATGCTCAAGCTGATGGAAAACGCCGTCAACCTGCTGCGGAACAAGCACAAGTTTGGTGAGACCTACTACTGGATCCTGTACTACACCTACCTTTCCCCACAGCAGTACAAAAACACCGAGGAAGTCATTGGACAGCTTCAGCCGCATATCCAGGATATCAGCTACCGCACCTATTTCCGCAAGAAAAAAGAAGCGATTGACGCCTTTTCTTCTATTCTGTGGGGGTATTCTTCCAAGGACAGCTTAAAACTTCTGGAGCATTTTTTCCCAGAGAACGAAAAAGGCAGATAATTGGCAGTACATTGGCTCGGTTTTGCGATTGAGGCGTAAATCCCCCTATGTTAAAATGAGTATGCTGAAAATTGTATCGAGAGCCGGAACAGGCAGTGAGAACACCATTTTGACGAATGGTGTTTTTTTATTGCCTTCTTCCTGCTTCCGACCGGCAGGCCGTCCATTCTATGGGCGGCTTTACTTATTTTCAAAGGAGGATTGCGCATTGAAAAACAAACCAGTTTCAGCGCCGCGTAAGCCCCGCAGGCATATCAATTACAGCCGTGTCCTATACATGACGTTTCTGACGGTGTGTATGTTGGCGTGCTTTTCTCAGCAGGCTTTTGCGGCGACTACCGTGTGGCAAAAAGCGGAAGAAATCATGAAGGACGTCTATAACCAGATCCTGCTGATTTCCACGATTGCGGCGGTTGTCACGGCGTCCATTGCGCTGCTGATGATGAATTTTTCCAAGAGCGGTAAAACAGTGGACGAGGCCCGTGCCTGGCTCAAGCGGATTATCATCACGTGGGCGATTTTAAACGGCTTGGGCTTCATCGTCAGCTACATCACGCCCTTCTTTGCGGGCGGCAAATGGGGCAGCCCGTAAGTACCTATAATCCAACGTCTTATGAATTCAAAAGGAAGGTGATGCCGTGGGCATATTAGACGGGATTGTGGCGTGGATAGCGGAACAGGTCATGCATGGGCTGGATTTAATCAGCACATCGGTTTTAGGCGCACTGGGCTGCGATATGAGTACATTTTTACGGTATTTCCCGGCAGCCCAGACCATGTATAACATCTTTGTGGCGTTGGCAATCGGCCTGATTCTCTTAAACTGGGCGTGGCAGCTTTTCCGGAACTACGGCCTCGCCGCAGGGCTTGAGGCGGAAGACCCGGTAAAGCTGTCCATCCGCTCGGTGCTTTTTATTCTATTGGCCTACTTCTCGGATGAGATTGTGAGCACTATTCTCAAAATCGGCGGAACGCCTTATCAATGGGTGCTTTCGTCCTCTTTGCCGCCATTGGATTTTGCCAACTTCAATTCGGCAATTACCACCATATTGGGTGTATGTGCCAGCGGCGCGGTTGCCATTATCGCCCTGATTCTGGTGCTGATTATGGCATGGAATTATATCAAGCTGCTGTTTGAAGCGGCCGAAAGGTATGTCCTGCTCGGCGTGCTGGTGTTTACCGCCCCGGTTGCCTTTGCGATGGGTGCGTCGCAGACTACATCAGAAATCTTCAAGTCCTGGTGCCGGATGCTAGGCGGACAAATCTTCTTATTGATCATGAACGCCTGGTGTCTGCGGCTGTTTACCAGTATGGTCGGCACCTTTTTATCCAATCCACTTTCGCTTTGACCGGAGGTGATTTCAATGCGAAAAACACGAAAAATCCTGCTGGTTTTTGTGCTGGCGCTGGTTTTTACCAGCCTCTTTGCTGTCCCTGCCTTTGTGGTGACGGAGGACGAGGTACAGCAGCAGGTAAATGCCATAGGCCGGGAGGGCGTTACGGGAAATATCTTTATCTGGTTTCTCTGCGCTATCGGCTTTTTGAAAGTATCTCAGAAGATCGACAGCTTTATGTCATCGCTGGGCATCAATGTGGGACATACCGGCGGCTCCATGCTGGCGGAAGCCATGATAGCCGCCCGCGGCATAGCGTCGGTCAAATCTTTCGGCGGGCACGGCAGGGGCGGCTCCCGCAGCGGTGCTTCGTCCGGCGGGGCTTCCGGCGGCGGATTTGCCAGTGGCGGGCTTGCCGGTGTTGTCAGCCGCAGCTTCCAGAATAGCGCGGTCAAAAACGCCACCGGCAGCAAGGAAGGCGGTCTTGGCGGCAAGGCTTTTGCTTCCTCGTTGGAAAAGGGCGGCGGTTTCGCTAACCGCGTCATCGGCACGGTAGCAACCGGCAATATCTCGACTACCGGCTCCATGACCGGGGAGAAAGCTTCTGCCGCTTTGTCTTCCTATTTGGGCTATACCGCTTTGGGAGAAGATGCGGAAGACGTGCCCAACTTTTCCAATGTAGAAATCGGTGGCGGACGGATCATGGCGACTGAGACTTCTTCAGAACACCCGGAAGGGATTGCCATAGGGATGTACCATGCGGACCAGTATATGGCTCCCAGCGGGGAGTATTCCACGGTGACAGCCGCCGATGGGACGATCTGGTACAAGCAGTACGCAGCGGATACGGTAGAGCGTAAGCCCTATAAGGCGCCGGACGGCAATATCGCCTACAACGAAAGCATCGTGAAAAAGCTGCCTGATCCGCCGAAACGGAAGGATAGAATCTGATGGCAGAAGAAAAAAATAACCATTCCAATCTGGCTGCAAAGAGCGCACAGGCCGCCAACACAGTGCGCGGTGCGGTCAAGACCGGAAAAGCGATAGCCGGGGCCGCCAAAGGCGCCGCTGCCGGCGGACCATATGGTGCGGTGGCTGGGCTGGTATGGGGAAACCGACACCTGATTGGAAAAATTGTCCTTGTGGTAGTGGCTATCTTTCTGTTGCCGGTATTATTTATCCTCATGCTGCCCGCCCTCATTTTCGGCGGGCTGGTGGACGCTTTTACTCCGGACGATCCGACTGTGCCTGTCTTAAACGACAGCGCCTATATCACGGAAAACATGACCGAAATCACAAACTCTGTGAGTGATGTGCTGTCTGAAGCACTGGAAGATGTGCTGTTAGAAATCGAGGATGATTTTTCATCGTCCGGCGCCGACCAGCGGGAAATCATCAATCCCCATGAGAATGCGCCGGCATATAACGCCAACGCCTTTGTTTCCCAGTTCTGCGCCTCCAAAAACGAGGATTTTGAATCCATTACCTTTGACGATATGGAGTCCACCCTGCGGAATGCCAAAGGGGAGCTGTATTCCTTTACATCGAAGGAAGAAACCCGGACGCGGGTAGAAGTAACGGTAACGGTGGACGCCGGCACTGGCAAGGAAACCGAAACTTCAACCACAGTAACAGAGGACTGGATGGTGTATACCATCGTCTATAACGGCGAGGATTATTTTGCCGACAATGTGTTCCACCTGAACGCCGAGCAAAAGGAGCTGGCGAACAACTACGCCCAAAACCTGAGCCTGTTTTTGGGAGACGGCATGTTCCAGCGCCTGCCGAATGGATATGAAGCTATCAGTTCTCTTGGCGATATTAAGTTCACTGACGGGCAGACCGAAGTGGTTTACTTCAACCAGCTCGATGAACGCTATGCCGATAAGCCTTATGGGACGGACGACATCGGAGGCTATGGTTGCGGCCCAACCGCGATGGCGATTGTCGTTTCTTCTCTCACCGACGAAACCGTTGATCCGATAGAAATGGCAAGGTGGTCGTATGAACACGGCTACTGGGCGTCGGGCAACGGCTCCTATCATGCTTTGATACCCGCTGCCGCCAAAGCATGGGATTTACTGGTGGAGGGCTGCGGAAAAGATGAAGGCCAGAAAATCGCAGACGCTCTCAGCGACGGAAAGCTGATTGTTGCGCTGATGGACGAAGGGCATTTCACCAACTCCGGCCATTTCATTGTCCTGCGGGGCGTCCAGGATGAAAAAATCCTGGTGGCAGATCCGGCAAGCTATCAGCGAAGCGAGCAGGAATGGGATTTATCCATCATCCTCGACGAGGCCCGGGAAGGAGCGGCGGCGGGCGGCCCATTCTGGATTATCGGATAGGAGGCATTGATGAGCAAGCAAAAAGATTCTGAATTTGAAACCTATACGATCCCGCCGAATTTCATTGAGGGTTCTACCCTGTTCGGCGGGCTTTTTAAGTTACGCAACGCAATCGAGGCCGGCGTCCTTGCCATAGGGGCAGGCTTGCCGGTCTTTCTGCTGAATATACCGCTGACGACGCGGATCATTGTTTTGTGCCTGACCGCCCTCCCCCTTGCATTACTTGGGCTATTTGGTGTATCGGGCGAGTGTTTGTCGTCCTTTATCTTTGCTTTCTTCAAATGGCTGAAAAACCGGCGCATGGTAGGTGTCGTTTCTGAAAAGGAAGCGCCCGCAAAGCCGGTGAAAAAAGAGAAGGCGGTTAAGAAAGCGGCTTGTGAAGAAAAGAAGACTGAGGATAAGGAGCCGTCCATGATGGCTGAGATTATGGGGGTTATCCGGAAACGGTCGGCTAAAACAAAAAAAGAAAAACCGGCCAGGGAAACCGCACCAAAGGAACAAAAACAACGGAAAGAAAGGGCGCGGCCACGCCGACTGCAGTCCGAACCAGAATTTTTGAATCCGGTGGCTGCCTATCTTCCCATTGAAAAGATTGAAAACGGCATTATCTACACCAAAGACCACCGGTACGTCAAGGTTCTTGAAGTGGAGCCGATCAATTTCCTGCTGCGCAGCGCCAGAGAGCAGCGCAGCATTATTTATTCCTTTATCAGCTATCTTAAAATCAGCCCTGTCAAAATCCAGTTTAAGGTGCTGACAAAGCGTGCGGATATCAACAAGCATACGGAAATCGTGCGCAGGGAGATGGAACGGGAGACAGACCCCCACTGTCATATGCTCCAGGAGGATTACCTGAAGCTGGTGGGGCGCATCGGTTCCCGCGAAGCGACGACCCGCCGATTTTTCGTTATCTTTGAATATGAAGCATTCGGGCGCCACGGCGGCGATGAGGAGGCGGATGCGGTATCCACCTTGCAGGTGGTGGCCCGTACTGCGGTCAATTATCTGAAGCAGTGCGGGAACGAAGTGCTGATGCCGGAAAACGAGGACGAGTTCACGGTGGATGTGCTGTATAACATTCTTTGCCGGCAGGAAAGCTCGGATATTCCGCTGCCTGCTCGCGTACAGGATATTGTATCTCGGTATGTGGAACAGGGCAAGAATACCGACGCTATCCCTTGCACCGAATTTTTTGCACCGAAAACCATTGATTTCACTCACGCAAAATACATCTGCATCGACGGGCTGTACCATTCGTATCTGCTGATTCCGTCTGACGGGTATAAATCCCGTGTTACGGCTGGATGGTTAAGCCTGCTGGTGAACGCAGGCGACGGCATCGACATCGATCTGTATTTGGCAAAGCAGCCCAAAGAACGTATGGTGCATAAGCTGGGCCAGCAGCTGCGGATCAACCGTTCCAAAATTAAAGAAACGAGCGATACTAACACTGATTTTGATGACTTGGATGGGGCGATCCGCAGTGGTTACTTTCTCAAAGACGGCCTTGCTAATAACGAGGACTTTTACTACATGAATATCCTAATTACCATCACCGCCGAAACGCCAGAGGACTTGGCCTGGCGCGAAAGGGAAATGAAAAAGCTGCTGGTCTCTCAGGATTTAGCGGTGAGCGCCTGCTCTTTTCGGGAAGAGCAGGCTTTTTTGTCGGCGCTGCCGCTCACCAGTTTGGAAAAGCATCTGTTTGGGCGCTCCAAGCGCAACGTGCTGACGGCCGGCGCCGCAAGCTGCTACCCATTCACGGCTTTCGAGCTGTGCGATGACAACGGTATCCTGCTCGGGACAAACAAAATCAACAATTCCCTCGTCATCGTGGATATTTTCAATTCCAAGGTCTACAAGAACGCGAACATGGCGATCCTGGGAACCAGCGGCGCGGGAAAAACCTTTACCATGCAGCTCATGGCGCTGCGGATGCGGCGCAAGGGTATCCAGGTGTTTATCGTCGCGCCTCTCAAGGGCCATGAGTTTCACCGAGCCTGCAAAAACATCGGCGGCGAGTTCATTCAAATCAGTCCGGCGTCAAAAAATTGCATCAATGTCATGGAGATTCGGCCGGCTGATACATCGGTGGACGAACTACTGGAAGGCGGCGCCTTGGAAAAGTCGGCGCTGGCGTCCAAAATCCAGCAGCTGCACATCTTCTTTTCCCTTTTGATACCGGATATGAATCACGAAGAACGTCAGCTTTTAGACGAGGCGATGATTAAGACATACAACAAAAAGGGCATCACCCACGATAACACATCGCTGGACGATCCGAAAAATCCGGGCCAGTATAGGGAGATGCCTATACTGGGCGATTTATATGAGGTGCTGGTGTCTTCCCCGGAGACCAAACGGCTGGCAAATATCTTAAACCGTCTTGTCCACGGCTCGGCCCGTTCTTTCAATCAGCAGACCAATGTGGATTTGTCCAATAAGTACACGGTGCTGGATATATCGGAACTGAGCGGTGACCTGCTGACCGCCGGTATGTTCGTGGCGGTCGATTTCGTTTGGGATAAAGCAAAGGAAAACCGGACGATGGAAAAGGCTATCTTTATCGACGAATGCTGGCAGCTCATCGGCGGGGGCGGAAACAGCCTGGCCGCCGAGTATGTGCTGGAGATTTTCAAAATCATTCGGGGGTATGGCGGTAGCGCAATTTGCGCCACCCAGGATCTGAACGACTTTTTCGCGCTGGAAGGCGGGAAATACGGGAAAGGCATCATCAACAACTGCAAGACCAAAGTTGTGCTCAATCTGGAAGACGAAGAGGCTCAGCGGGTGCAGGACGTCCTGCACCTTTCTGAAGCCGAAGTGATGGAGATTACCCACTTTGAGAGAGGAAACGGGCTTATCAGCTCGAACAACAACAATATCACGGTGGAGTTTAAGTGCAGCGATCTGGAAAAGTCCCTGATCACCACCGACCGCCGTGAGCTGCAGGAGCTGGTAGAACAGCACAAACTTCAGCAGGCAACAGTGCCGACTTAATACGGCCGGAATACGCATTAGCCGCCCGTATACGACTTTTTTACAGATTTAATACGCATTGAAGGAGATGTGGAACAATGAAAACCAGAGAACAGCTTTACGGCAAGGAGGCCGCCAGCCTGCTGCGGGACATATCCAATTATCACTGCATCCGACACGAACAGATATATCGGCTTTATCCCGACAAAGACAAGGCGGTGATGGATAACCTGCTTTTCTATTTGACAAAGCAAGGGCGGATTTTTTACGACCAGCCGGCCGACATCTTCTGCGACAGCCCCGATTTGGAGGTTGACAGGGAGATGCTGGCCGCCCTGTGGGTGCTGGCAGATTTCGCAGATCGGGCGGAATACCATTCCCCCGATGACTTCCCGACAAAAATCATCTTTTTTGCAGACGGTGAAACCTATGAAATCATCTGTGTCCCGCCGGATAAGGAGGCGCTGATTGAACACGCGCTCTCTCAGTCCGGCGAAGAGGACGGCAGACGGATTTTTATTGTCGAGGACGCGGAGCAGATTGCCCGGCTCCGTGTCTCTGGTTCCGCCGCTTTCTGCACGGTAACAGACACGGGCGAAATTCAGTATTTTAAGCAGAAACAGGAGGAACTTTATTGAACCGAGCACATATTTCAAAATACATAAACAGCCTGCTTGCGGATATCTCCAAGCTGTCCAATACGCTGTGCGCGATGAACAATACGGATATAGAGCGATACCCGGACAATTACGGGATGCTTTCAACCGACGCCGCGCTTCACAGCGAATTGATTGCCTGTAAGATGCGGCATCTGCTGTATGGCAGTACGAACATGAAAAAGTCGGAGTATCTTACTTCTGCCGGCGTCGTACAGGGCATTCGGATTTCTGAAAAAGACGGTGTACTGAACATCTTTCTTCCCCGCCTGATGCCCAGGCGGAAGGGACGGAAAAATTCAGAGTTTCTGACGGATCCGCTGTACTTCACCCTGAGCCAATACGCGGACAGCCATGAGCTGCCGAAGTTTCAGCATTGTGTGATTTGCTTTTCCCATATTTACAGCAAAGAGCTTCCCTTATCACGGGTAAGGGATTACGACAATCTGGAATTAAAGCAGCTGCTGGATGTGATTGCCGCTTTCGTCATGGAGGATGACAGCGGCCTTTTATGCGACGCCTACAACACGACGGAACTGGGCGAACAGGATTGTACCTGCATCTCCGTTATGGGAAAGGAACGCTTTTTTGAATGGATCGCAGAGCGTGAAAACCGCCTGAAATCGATATCCGATTTTTAGCGTTTTCCGGGGCTTCCAAACGGGACGCGGGAAATCGGCATGAAAAATACGGCTTTGCCCCATCCAGCCGGCAAGCCGAAAACAGATTTTTACCCAGGTCAATCGTAACTGGGTAATTTTTATGAAGGGAGGCGTCCGCTATTCCATCCCCGCAAATACTTCCCGGCAGACACACGGCGGGCTATCGTTTTCTGGAGCTTATCGCCATATCCGGCGAACTTCCGGCCGGTCAGCTTTCCCGTCTGCCCGGTGGAGACTATTACAAGGAAAATGTTGTGAAGGAGCTAAAACGAAAACGCCTCCTCCGCACCTTTTACAAGGACGGGCTGCGCGGATACCGCCTGACGGCAAAGGCAAAGGAACTTCTCATAGCCGACCGGCCGGAACGGTTTTTCCCATTCCTGACCGGCGCGGCGGAAACGAACCACATCAAAAGTGAGGCCGCCCGCCGTTTGCGCCTTCATCGCATTGCCGAGTCCACCGTCACCATGCAGAACGCGGGCGCAGCGGTCTACCGGGATGAGAAGCCCGAAATTTTTTCTCCTGTGTGGGCCGAAAGTGCAGGGCTTTCCATCACAGCTCCCGCTTTCTACAATTCCCGCGAGATCAAGGAACTGGGCACGGTATTCGTCAAAATCAAAGGCGCCCGTTCGGTCGGTGTCCTGCTGACAGAAAACGCTGTTTTTGTGGTATATAACCTGGGCGGCTCTCTGATGAAATGGCAGTACCGGGCGGAAATGCGTACAAAGGCTCTGATGCAGACCATCCTTTGCCGGGAACGTCTGCCGGAGCAATACGAACCGGAATCTGTAAAGGGCCTGCTTTTGGGAGACGGTATGGAGCTGGCGGCGGCTATTCTTACCGGAGACGGCGGCAAGCAGTATTTTCTCCTTGACGGCAGTTATGAGCATTTTCATTACCTTACCAACGACCGCAGGGGCGAAAAGCTGCTGCGGATGCTGTGCAGCGCAGAACTGTCCGAAAGGCTGGAAGCCCTCCTGCTGACGGATCTGTGGGAAAAGGACGAAGGGCTTCCCGTAGAAAACGACGCCATCGACGGCAGCGGCCGTCCCGTCCTTTTCGCCTACACCTGCGACCTGCCCCGCATCAAGCGGTTTGACACGGCGCTCCGGCTCCAGAATAAAGCCGGCACGCTTATCTGTTTTGATTTTCAGGCGGAAGCTCTCTGCCGCTGCTGCGGGGAGCAGGTACGGTTTCAAACCATCGATTTTGAAAAATGGGAAAGGAGGTTTTGCATATAAGACGCAAAAGACTGTTTTCGATTCTCTTCGGACTGCCGCCGCTTCTTTTCGCCCTGCTCTACGGCGGCGGGTACATCGCGCAGTTTATCCGCAACTACAGGGAATGGCAGGCCGCGGGCGGCACACCCGGAGGCGGGACGTCACCGGAAATGCCGTCCTTTTCTTTGGATGCCTGCTTTGAGGCCATGTTCACTTTCCCGTATGGGATTATCGGCGCACTCATTTGCGTCGGCGTGCTGGCTCTGCTCATTGTTATGGTGATGCGGATGGGCTATGGGGATACAGGCGAATATGACAAGGACCGGAATTTCATCTATTCCAAGAAGGGCACTTACGGCACATCCGGCTTTATGTCCGAAAAGGAAGCAGAGGAAGTGCTGGATTTGACCTCCAGCCTGAAAAAGCACACCGGCACCATACTGGGTACGTTAAACGGCAAGTATGTGTGCGTGCCGGAGAACAGCAGGCTCAACCGGAATATCGCCGTATACGGCGCCAGCGGCTCGATGAAAACCAGAGCCTACTGCATCAACCGTATCCTCCAGGCAGCAGCGCAGGGTGAATCGTTGATTATCTGCGATCCCAAATCCGAACTGTATGAAACGACCAGCCAGTATTTGCGGGACAAGGAATATACTGTCCGCGTTTTCAATCTGGTGTCGCCGGAAAATTCGGACTCCTGGGCCTGCCTTTCGGAAATCGAAGGCGACGAACTGATGGCACAGCTCTTTTGTGACGTCATTATTAAAAATACCGGCAGCGAGCGGGGCGATCACTTCTGGGACAGCGCAGAAATGAATCTCCTCAAGGCTTTGGTTTTGTATGTGGAACAGGGATACCCGGAGGGACGGAAAACCATGGAAGAGGTCTACAAGCTGATTACGCACACATCGGAAAAGGAACTGAGCAGCCTGTTCGACCTGCTGCCTTCCACCCATCCGGCCAAAGCGCCCTATGCAATTTTCAAGCAGGCGTCCGATACGGTGCGCAGCGGCGTTATTATCGGTCTCGGGAGCCGGCTGCAGGTTTTCCAAAACAAGAAGATCTGCAATATCACGAATTTTGATGAAATCGATCTGGAGCTGCCGGGGCAAAAGCCCTGCGCCTATTACGTCGTCAATTCCGATCAGGACAGCACATTTGACTTTCTTTCATCGTTGTTTCTCTCCTTTGCCTTCATCAAGCTGGTCCGGTATGCCGACAAAAACTGTCCGGGCGGCAAACTGAAGGTTCCGGTGCATGTACTGGGCGAAGAGCTGACTGCCTGCGGGGTCATTCCCGATTTGTCCCGTAAAATCAGCGTCATTCGTTCCCGCAATATCTCCATGTCCTGCGTGTTTCAGAATTTAGCAGGCCTTCAGAACCGCTATCCCTACAACCAGTGGCAGGAGATTTTGGGAAACTGCGACATCCAGTATTTTCTCGGCTGTTCCGATCCGCTGACCGCTGAATATATCAGCGAGCGGTCCGGCGAAGTGTCCGTCCATGTGCAGAGCAAGGCCAAGCAGCTTGGCACATGGCGGGTGAGCAATTATGTGCCGGAGTACCGGGAAACCAGCGGCGTCGGACGGCGCAAGCTGCTGACGATGGACGAAGTTCTGCGGCTCCCTGTATCCCAGGCGCTGGTGATAATCCGCGGGCGGAAGATTTTGAAGGTGGATAAGATGGACTACACCCAACATCCGGAGGCCTCCAAACTTCACCCCTGCAAGGCTTCCACCCATATTCCGGAGTGGAGCAAATTCCCGCGAGAGGAGGTGAGCGTTCCGCCAAAGCCCAGAAAACGCACCGGCCGGAAACCAAAACCGCCGGATGCGCAGAAATCCCAGCCGGGCGTTATTCCGGCAACCAAGGACGATATCATGTCGTCCGACCATTAACCGAAGGAGGTAACCTATGCCAAAAAAGAACACAGAAAATTTGGATGCGGCTGAGGAATTAACGGTACATCCTGAGATTTTAGCCGCTGAAACGGAGGAAATGGATGAACAAACAGACGCCGCGCAGGTTCCGGTTTCAGAAATCCCCGAGGAAGCGTCCGCTGAAGCTGTAGAAGCTCCAAAGCCCAAGCGCACCCGCCGCAAGAAAACGGCTGTTGAGGAGGCCGGCAGCGTACCCCTCGCTGATGCACCGGAGACCGCACCGCCGGAGGAAACGGATCCAGTCGCTTCCGAAGAGCCGGCAGCTGGGGCCGCTGTTTCAAAATCAGATCCCGCACCACTGCGTCCGGCGCCGATTCTGACGCTGGAGGCGGGGGCTGACGTCGATACCGAAGAAAGCCTTGCGGATATTGCCTGGCATGAAATCCACAACGCCTACCGCACCCGCAGGATACTGACCGGGACGCTCGGCGGCCTGGAGCAGACGGACAGCGGGAAGACTATCGCCATCGTGGAATATAAAGGCTTTCGCGTCGTTATTCCACTCAAGGAGATGGTGATGGGATACCAGAACAACCTCACAGGGGATGCCTACAACGCCATGATTGTCCGCCAGCATAAGCTGCTCAGCCGTATGCTGGGGGCGGAGATCGATTTCGTCGTCAAGGGGATTGATTCCAAGACGCGCAGTGTTGTTGCCAGCCGCAAGGAAGCTATGCTGAAAAAGCGCAAAACCTTCTATATGGACACCGATGATGCCGGAGAGTACCGCATTTATGATGGCCGGATTATTCAGGCCAGGATCATCGCCACCGCCGAAAAAGCCATCCGCATTGAAGCGTTCGGTGTGGAGTGCTCTGTTATGGCACGCGATTTATCCTGGGACTGGATCGGCGACGCCCGAGACCGCTTTTCGGTAGGCGATCAGGTGCTGGTGCGTGTTCTCAGTGTCAACCGGGAGGATATTGAGCATATTTCCATCAAGGCGGATCTGCGCAGTGTATCCGACGCCCGGCAGGACAATCTCCGCCTGTGCCGGATTCAAAGCAAATACGCCGGCACGGTTACCGACGTCCACAAGGGCGTGGTGTATATCCGGCTTACCAACGGCGTCAACGCTATCGCCCATTCCTGCTACGACCGCCGCCGTCCCGGAAAGAAGGACGACGTCAGCTTTGTCGTTACCAGTATTGATGAAGAGCGCGGAGTAGCGATGGGGATCATTACTCGTATTATTCGTCAAAATCTCTGATTGTTGAAAAACAGCGGCGTTTGGTCGTATATAGAAAGTAAAGACGAAAATTCAGTTCTGGGAGGGATACGCTATGCGTAAATTTCTATTCGTCTTGCTTATAACTCTGCTAGCTGCTTTTACAGGCTGCCGGTCGGATGAGTTTTCGGACGCCGCCGTTTCTTCAGCATCGGATACAGCAAAAACCATTTCCGAAGCATCTACTATGAATACCGGCCGCGATGAGAGCATATCATCAGAGGATTCGTCATCTTCAGACACCGGTGATACTTTCTCCGCCCCATCATCCGATGTGGCGGAAGATTCGTCCTCCGCCAGTCAGCCGGATGACGCCATGGCTGCGACTTCACAAAAACCAACCGCACCTGCGGAGCAAAAGCCAACGGCAGCGCCGGAACAAACCAATCCTCCGGAGAGCGCCAGCGGCAGTTCTTCCTCCGCATCTGCTTCGTCCACCCCGTCGATAACGCCGCCTTCGGAGGAAAAACCTACTACACCGGAACTGCCGGTATCCGATCAACCCGAACCGACTACATCTCAACCAACGGAGACTGCAAGTCAGCCGGAGCGGGATATGGAAACCGAATACGCCCGAATCATCCGTGAGGCGGTGGCCTATGCGGAAAGCTATGCAGCAAAGGGTTTTACCTTTGTCTGGGACGATTCGCTGGAGTTCAGCTGGGAGAGCGGAGCCGGCTGGATGGGAACGCCTCGTGTCAAATACGAGGGCGTTGACGGCACCATCGAGATGTTGAAGTATCATATTGACAAGATTGTGAAAACATCTACTGATCCGGGCAACGGCGTTCCCGCCCATTCGGCCCATTACAAAGTCATGCAGGTAATGGTAGACGGCGATACCGCCTTTGTTGTCCTGTACGGATAAATAAAATTGAAAATTGCGCAAACGAGCGTCATTCTTCGGAATGGCGCTTTTTTGCGCCCAAATTTAGGAGGTTATCTATGAGAAAAACAAAAAAACGGCTTGATGGCGGCCGTGATGCTTCTTGGGATTCTCCCGACGACAGCCTTTGCCGCTGACGTTACGATGGACCTTTCCAAGTGCGAGGTCAGCTGGGACTACACCCTGACCGACGCGGAAGGCAACGCATTCACGGCCGGCTACGGGCTGCGCGCCGAAGACAATCCCTTCGGCTATGCGGTCGCTCCGCTGGTCCGGAATATGCACGACTACACAGCCAAGCGCCCAGGCCTCACTTCGGACAAATCCCAGTGGGTATACGGCCAGGACTACGTGTATTGCTACTGCATTGAACATGGTGTCCCTCTGCCGGATGATACCAGTTATGCCGGCTCCAGCAACGCGACACATGGGAACAAATACGAACAGCTTTCAGCGGAACAGAAGGACTTGCTGGCGCTTGCTCTCACCTATGGCTATCCAAATCGTACCGATCTGGAGACGTCTAAAGATGCCAACGCCTGCTACAGCGCCACTCAGCTGATTGTCTGGCAAATCACGCTCGGTTTCCGCAGCTCGCCTACGGAACTGAACGACAAGACCTATCCGGTCAGCGGCTATACCGGCACTATGACCGAGCAGCTTTGCCGCAACAAGTATTTTAAGGAATATTACGACCTCATTTTGTCGGATATGGCGGCGCACTATAAGCGGCCCAGCTTTACGGGAACACTGCAAAGCTCCGCTCCTTCCTATGAGATGGACTTCGTGGATGGAAAGTACACCGTCACCCTGACAGACGAGAACAACGTCCTGCAAAATTTCTATGTTTCATCAAATGGCGGCGTCACTGCTTCCATCAGCGGGAACAAGCTGACGCTTTCCTCCTCCCAGCCGATCACGGACGAAGTGATGATAAAGCTCAACCGGCGGATACCGTCTACCAATCAGACAACGGGATTCCTCATTTGGAACGTGCCCGGTAAAGAGGAAGCAAACCAGGACATGGTAAGCGGCGTGCCTGCCAACAACGACCCGGTACCCGCCTACCTGAAGGTTTCCGCCCCGGCCGGCAGTGTCAAACTGATAAAAACCAGTGAAGACGGCAAGGTTGGAGACGTCCCGTTCCATATCTCTGGCAACGGTATCGATCAGGATATCCGTACCCTGCCGGACGGCACCTTCCTGTTTGAGAATATGCAGCCGGGCATTTACGAGGTTACGGAGCTGACAGATAATAAGTATGAGCCGCAGACTACCAAACGAGTAACGGTGGTTTCAGGACAGACGGCGACCGTTACCTTTGATAATGTGCTCAAGCGCGGGGATTTAACTGTCTCCAAGACCGCTGAGGATGGTTTTGTCGAAGATAAGACCTTCCACCTGTACGGCACCAGTTGGTCCGGCCTTCCGGTGGACGAATACGCCGTCACGGATGAACGCGGCGTCGCCACTTTTGAGGATGTTTTAATCTCCGGAGGCCAGACTTATACTCTCGAAGAGGTGGGTACGGAGGATAAATACGTTATCCCCGACCCGCAGCAGGTCACGATTGAGTGGAACAAGGTAACACATAAATCTTTCGACAATGTACTGAAGAAATGGCGGGCCACCCTGACGAAATCCGACAGCGAGACCGGTACGGCCCAGGGCGACGCCACGCTGGAAAATGCCGAATACGGCGTGTTCAAGGACGGCCAGCTGGTAGACAGCTATTTTACAGGGCCGAACGGCAGCTTCACCACGGACTGGTACGTCTGCGGCGATGATTGGACAATCCGGGAGCTGGAGCCTTCACAGGGTTACCTGCTCAATCCGGAGGTCTATCACGTCGGCGCGGAACCGGAGCTGTATGAACTGGAGTACAACGAGGTAGCCGTCGATGCGGACGAAGACGTGGTGAAGGGCCGGGTTGCCATTATCAAGCACAGCGACGACGGCTCCACAGGGATTGAAACGCCGGAAGCCGGCGCGGAGTTTGAACTGTTCCTGCGTTCTGCCGGTTCCTACGAGAACGCCAAAGAGACCGAACGGGATATCCTGATTTGCGATGAATTCGGTTATGACGAGAGTATCGACTTGCCTTTCGGCTGGTACACGTTGCATCAAACGAAAGCCGGTGTTCCCGGAACCGAGTTCATTAAGGACATCGACATATTTATCTCTGAGGACGGTCAGATATACCGGTATCTGCTAAACAACGCGCAGTTTGAAAGCCGTGTCAAGGTTGTCAAAAAGGACGCCGAAACGGGCAACATTGTCCCGCTGGCCGGGCACGGCTATGAGCTGTACGATCCGGACGGCAATCAGATCACCATGACCATCACCTATCCGGAGGTCGTGGAGCTTGACACCTTCTACACGGCGGCGGATGGGACTCTCATCACCCCGGAGAGCCTGTCCTACGGCAAGGGCTATTCTCTGGTCGAGGTGGAAACGGTGGAACCCTATGTGCTGGATTCCACGCCGGTCTATTTCGATATAGTACCGGAGGAAGCCGGTGAGCAGGATGGTGTGACCGTTGTAGTAGTGGAAAAGGAGAACATGCCGCAGAAGGGCACCATTTCCCTCTACAAAGACGGCGAAGTGTTTTCTTCCGTCACCACTGCCGGCGGCGGGGACAGCCCGCTGCTGTACCAGCCGGTTTACAGTAAAGCCGGGCTGGCGGGCGGCGAATATGATATCGTCGCCACGGAAGATGTCTATTCCGGCGGTGTGCTTCGTTACAGCGCAGGCGAAACGGTGGCAACCTTAATCACCGGCTCGGATGGCTGGGCGACCAGCGAGCTTCTGTATTTATCCACCTATCAGATTTTTGAGCGGAAGGCGCCCTACGGCATGGTGCTCAATCCGGAACCAATTACGGTTGTATTAAGTTATGCGGGCCAGCATGCGCAGTTCACCACCGCTGAGGCGCACATCACCAACGAGCGCCAGAAGGTGCAGATTGACCTGACAAAAATTCTCGAACAGGACGAGCGTTTCGGCCTGGGTACAAATGGCGAAATCCGGCACGTTGCCTGGGGCCTGTATGCCGCCGAGCAGCTGACGGCTGCCGACGGCAGCACTATCCCGGCGGATGGCCTTCTGGAAATCCTGTACTGCGATGAAACCGGGAAGGCGACGTTTAAAACCGATGTGCCGGCGGATTCCAAGCTGTATGTAAAGGAGTACACCACCGACAACCATTACATTATCTCCGATGAGAAGTATCCGGTGGAATTTTCCTATCAAGACCAGGAGACGGCGGTTGTCCACATCAGCGTGAACGACGGCGAACCTATTGAGAACGAGTTGATCTGCGGCGACATCTACGGCCTGAAGGTAAACGAGGACGGCGAAGGGATTGCCGGAGCAGTATTTGGTTTGTTTGCGCCGGATGAAACCGAATTCACCGAAGAGACCGCTTTGATGACCGATGAAACCGGGGACTCGGGGGAATTTTCCTTTTTGGGTATCCCTCATGGCGACTGGGTCATCAAGGAATTGTCCTGTCCGCCGCAGTTCGTTTTATCCGGTGAGATCTTCCGGGTGACGGTGAGCGAACAGGCACAGCGCATTGAAATCGAGGCGGTCAACAAATGGATTACCGGTTCGGTTCAAACGACTAAGGTAGACGCAGCTTATCCGGACAACAAGCTGACCGATGCACTGTTCGGGATTTATCTCGACGTCAACGGCAACAAGACATACGATAAGGGCATCGACATCTTTGTAGACCATATGGCGGAGATCGAGCCGGGCGTCTACCGGCTGGATGGGCTGAAGTACAACGGATATTTTCTCTATGAGGAGCGCAGTCCGGAAAACTTCATCAAGGATGACCGCTACTATTACTTTGAAATCCGCGAGGACGGCCAGGTTGTCGTGATTGAAAACGAGGCCGGCGTCGGCTTCATCAACCAGCCGACCACGCCGCCGGAGGAACCGGAAGAACCAACGCAGCCGCCTAAAACCGGGGATGATTTCAATATCTGGTTATGGGTTGGGCTTGCCTCCGCTTCTCTCGGCGCCATTGTTTTCATGGTGATGCGAAACCGCAAAAACCGGGTTTCTGTGGAACAAGGAATGAAGGTGTGCCGGGGCATTGTGCAACACAGTGCCCCGGCACCTTTCTCCCCTTTTGGAAGCGCCTGCCGGGGGATCTTCGAAGAAAAAAGGGATAATAATAGTAGAGGGTATTTTTACCCAGCTTAAAAATTGGAGGGAAAATGAATAGCCAGATTACTGAACTTTATGCGTTCCTGCGTTCGTGCAGGGGCAGCTGGCGTGAAGCCATATACATAGAGTGCCGGTGCTGTCCTTATGGGAACCCGGCATGTTCGGGTTACCTGTTGACCGCAGACCGGGACGGTGCGCCGCTCCTGTTTTCTGTTAGCCGCTTTTCTCAACTGACCGGGGACAGGGTTCAAAAAGAGGAATGTGCCGCTGTTTTTAGCAGGCAGGTATTTGAGCATTTATATTCCTGCTGGCTGGCTTGGAAAGTAGACAATCCCAAGCAATGCAGCCTTCAGCAGCTGGAGAAATCGTGAACACGCAGGTAATGCGTATTAAAGCTGTATTCAAACCGTATTGGAGGTGATGCTTTTGAAAAGAATACAAATTCGGTGCCCCTACTGCGGGGCAAAGGCTACGCTGCGTCCGTCAAGCGCCGTCTATGGCGATGCGGCAAAAACAGACGGTTTGCTCTATGTCTGTGACCGTTACCCAAAATGCGACGCCTATGTTGCGGCTCATCGGAAATCCAGGCTGCCGATGGGAACCCTGGCAAACGGCGATCTGCGGCATAAGCGGATTGAGACGCACAAGGCCTTCGACTGGATGTGGAAGAGCGGCCTGATGTCAAAGCGGCAGGCGTACAAGTGGATGCAGGCCAAGCTGGGTCTGAGCGAAGACCAGGCCCATATTGCTAAGTTCAGCGAGTATATGTGCGACCAATTGGTCGCCATCTGCACACAGGCCTATGACAATATCCGGGCAGCATGAAAAAAGGAGGCGAAAAAAATGAGGAGCGTGAAAGAGTATGAGAGAAAGGCTTTTCCTGAATGACAGCCAGCGGCGGCTGGCAGAACAAAATTTAAATATTGTGTCCCGGGTTATCTACCGGCACATTATTGTCAACGAGACCTTGGTTGGTTTTGAGTATGATGACCTATACCAGGAAGGCTGTATCTGGCTGTGTAAAGCAGCCGCCAGCTTCCAGCCGGAAAAGGGTGTACCGTTTACAGTGTATGCGGAAACGGTGGTTGCCAACGGGCTTCGTACATATTGCCGGCTGATGGGCGGCAAGCAGAAATGGAGTTGTTGTATCCCTTTGTATTCCGACTCGGATATTCTGCGGTCCACTTTGGAGCAAATCCCGGACATCACATATCAGGAAGACGGGATGCTTGCTGATATGGACGTTATGCAGCTCCTGCACCGCCTCAAGCGGCAGTACACCGGTACGGCACGGCTCGGCATTGAGGCGATTGAACTGAAGGTAAAAGGCTATTCCGGAAAAGAAATTGCGGCCATGTATGGTGTCAAGCCCAATCTGGTAGGCGCATGGATTTCAAGAGCAAAGCAGAAATTGCTGCAAAACCATGTGTTTATTCTATGGATGGAAGATTACATGGGACAAGCGGCTTCATAAATCAAGAAATTAAAAGAGGTGTTGTTATGAACAGGTTATTTACAGCTGTAGGCCATCTTCGCATTGAGGGTCGAAAGAAGGGCGGCAAAATTCCCGTCGTGATTCTGAAAAACCGTGAGTATATACTGGATATCCAGGAGTTTGTGCTTTGGTCATCGCTGAATTGGAGGATTCTCAGGCCTGAACAGATTCAGGAACTGTATCAGGAAAAAGAATTGGAAACCGGCTTCTATTCTTCCCGCAGCTTTGATGACTGCATGTGCCGGCTGGTTCAGCGCGGCCTTGTTGCTGAGGGCTGCGGAGAGACGGATGCGCAGGCATTGTATCGGCTGCTGTCCGACCTGTATATCCTGCCGATTTCGGAGAATCCCCTTCTTCGTCTTTGCTCTTTCTTTCGGCTCTGCGTTTTTGGAGACGTTCCTTATTCCACAGCGAAAAAGATATTTCGCAAGGACAAACGGACGGCGGACGAAAAGAAGGTAATCCGCCTGGCGAAGCAGACCCTTCTTTCTACGGCGGAAATGGTCAAGTGCTTTGAACGGAACAAGCTGGACTTTTGCTGCGAAGAGGAACTGCTGGATGCTTTGTACTATGATGAATTTACTACCAGTGACAATATCGCCGATATGGTATCCTACCTGCCGGAATGCCGTCCCGTCATGCTCTCGGTGGCAAACCTTTATCTGCGTAAGCAAATCATCTTTGAAAGGATTTGAGAAATGGAAAAAATCCTAAACGCACCGGCGCCGCTGCGGCGCCGCCTCATACTCACGGTACTTCTGGGTTTTGCCTGCCTTTTAGTCGGGCTTGCCATGTTCCTGTTTGCCAAGGACAGAATCATGCTGCTGTTGAGCGCCGCGGTCTGCATCCTCAGCTTTTGCAGGGCATACACGTTTTACCGTGCTATCAGCAAAAAGGAATATGAAGTGGTGGAGGGCACTTGTGTCGGCATCGTCCCGAAGCCTTTGCGCAAATACCGGAAAATCCGGATTATGGACGATGACGGCAACGAGTCCGCCCTTCTGCTGGGCAAGCATTCCAAAATCCAGATCGGTTTCCGTTACCGGTTCTACTTCAAAAAGACGCAGCGGCTGACACTGGGCAGCGAATATTTTGATTCTGCCCTTTCCTCCGACTGCTTTCTCGGCTTTGAAGAGCTGGGAGAACTGGGCGACCATGCCGAACCGCTAGAAAAGGCGGATTGAGATCTCTTTCTATGTCCATTGACAAACCGCCTTTTTGATGATATAATAATTGCAGAATAAAAGATTGTATTTTGCATATAATATATCATAAAGGAGGCGCGGCGATGAAAGAGCAAACTTATACCCAGTTTATTCAGGAAGCGATTGATGGCTTTCAACCCGGTGAGCCGATCCTTATCCGGGAGCTTGGAAATCGAATTGCTGATGCGTACCACATGGAGAAAAAGAAAGCCTGCGCTGCAGCAGCCGTTGCAGTAAAGCGGCTGATCGATGCCGGGACGTGTCCCAACCTTCGCTTTTTTGCAAAGGGCGTCTACTATGTAGCAAAGCAAACCGTTTTCGGTGAAACCGGCATCAACAAGGAAAAACTGATTGAGCTGAAATATCTGAAGGACGGCACCGGGTATGAGACGGGTGCTGCGGTGATGCACAAGCTGGGCCTTACTACGCTTATGCCGGCCGAAAGGACATTTGTTTCCAATAGCGCACAGCACAGGGCCAAACGGGATGACGCGCTGGGTATTGTCATTCGTGCGCCGCGGATTCCCGTAAATAAAGAAAACCGCTTTTATCTTCAGTTCTTGGATTTGCTCAATATGTATGATGACGTGCCGGTGGACGCAGAAGATCCGTACCTGCTGCTCGGCCGGTTTGTGCAGGCAAGGGGATTGGATTATGGTACGCTTCTGCATCTGGCAGACACCCACTATAACGGAAATACGATTATGAAGCTTGCCCATGTGGCAGGCAGACAAGGAGTATAAAAATGAAGCTGCATTTAGACTCGGATGCTTTTCGCGTCCTGATAGAGCAGGTATCCGAAAACACTGGCTACCGTCAGGACGTTATTGAAAAAGATTACTACGTTTCTATGCTTTTACAGGAACTGGCACAGTTTCAAAGAGACGGTCTGCCCGCCTATTTTAAGGGCGGCACGGCTCTGTATAAGGCGCTGCACAGTGTCCGGCGTTTTTCTGAAGATGTCGATTTATCCGTTGATGTCCGGGATTGCAGCCGCACGCAGGGAGACAAACGCCTGGAGCGAGCAACCAAAAAATACACCTGTATGGAGCGTAATCCTGACGAGGGCCGTACCAACCGCTCGGAGGTAATCTCCTATTACCATTATCTCCCGGTTGTGGAATACGATTCTAACGACGTTTTGCAGCGTTTTGGGAAGGTAAAAGTTGAGGCCACGTCCTTTACCATCAGCGAACCGTATGAGCCTGTGGTAATTGCTCCACTGATTTACGAACAGGCGGGACCAGACCAGCAGCTCATTTTGCTCCAACAGTTCGATGTCCGTCCCTTTGAGATTCTCACTATGACAATCGAGCGAATTTTCATAGATAAGCTGTTTGCAGCCGAAGCCTACACCCGAACCGCGGAAAAGGAGCACCGTGCCTTTGAAGCGTCGAAACATATCTATGATTTGGCGGTTATCGCAAGCGAACCCCGCATCGTTTCATTGCTCCAGGATAAAGAGCAGTTGGCAAAGCTGCTGAAAATCCGGCTGACCGAGGAACAGAACCGTTTGGATGGTATCCCCGGCGTTCTTCCGAAAGACTTCATCTTTTTCGAGAAAGCATGTACAAATACGCACATTACGAAGGCTTACACAACGATGCAAAATCAATATGTCTTTATCCCGGATGACCGGATTTCGCTGGATGATGCGCAGTATCAGCTGCATTGTTTGCAAGATCAATTAAACCTAAATCCGGCATGGAGCCTTACAACTATTAGGGAATAGTTGCAAGGCGGCCCGAATAAAATCCTCCTCATGGCCTTTTGAACGCCGTGAGGAGGATTTCTATATAGGAGGATAAACTGTACTTATGAAAGAATCGCCTTTGGACGTACTGTATAGGTTAGTCGGATGTGAATACCTGTCGGACATGCGGCTGAAAGAATACGATAATCGAAAAGCGCGAACCATATTGCATCAGTTGGATCCAAAAGATTTTTCTGCTGCACAGTGGAAAGACACAATAGAGTATTTGTATGGGGACACATAAGAATTTATTACAGTAAATATCTATATATTGATTATACGCGCTTGACAAACACAAGATATAGTGTTACAATACCCTTGTAATTGATTTTTTGTGCGTGATCCGTTAGGATTTGCAGGCATACTTGCTTGTATCGTGGGAAGCTTCTCACATTGCACACGTTTGTCAAGTTTGTATTCAAAGTGCCGACAGTACGGTTTTGCCCTTAGGGGCGGAAACTGTGTGCCGGCGCTTTTTTGTATATAGATATTTTAGCCGAAAGGCAGAAAGGAGCGAAATGGCACAGACCTATGTAATCGGCCGGGTAACCGCTGATTTGGAACTGAAGACCAGTATCAACAAGCATCCGTATGTGCGCTTTGATATTGCTGAGAATATCGGCAGCAAGGAGCACCGCAGAACGCAATACCTTCAAATCTGCGCGATGGGAGACGATGCCGAAAGGCTCGTCCGGGCTCGCGTAAAGAAAGGCAGCCTTATCTGGGTATCCGGCTCGTTGGAACTGGAGGTATACACCAGGAGGGACGGTGTTACTACGGATAAGCGTCTGAAAGTATTGCTTGATAACTGGGGCTTCGTCCCGGTCGGTACAGACAAGGCGGCAACAAAAGCCTTGGACGGTAAATCCTCCGAATCACCGGCAGAAATTTCGAGGGTGATTGACGGGGAAAGAGAAGCCTTGCCGGACTGAGTTCGGCGCCAAGAGGGACCGTATGTGTTCAGAAAGGAACGCATATGGTCCCTCTTTTTTTATTTTAGGGAAAAAGTCTCAGAAAGGATGAAACGAATGAATAAGAAAACAAGCCTATGGTCAGGCGTATCGGTGTTGATTGTAGCCGTGCTGGCGGTTATGGCCTTTATCCGGGGAAATGTACAAATCTGGCTGCTGAGTGTTGCTTTTGCTGCGTGGGCAGTATGGGCGGCAGTAAAATTTCTGCTTCCCTATCTCAAAGCGCAGAAATATCGCCATGAGGCACGGAAGCTGCGTAAAAAGAGCAAGCAGCAGTCTCCTAAGAAAGCATTGTCCATACCGGATATTTCCGATCCGGTGGGCCTTGTCCTGCTTCGTCATGTGAACTTCCGTATTTCCGCCTATTTGCAATCGGCTTATCCGGAGGCTACCTGGCAGTGGTTGGAGGAATTTCCGGAGAAAATCGTCGCCAAAGGCGGTACGGGCAGAATTCAGCTGTACGGTGTACCGGATTTCAACTATGCCGACGTCAGTTTTGACCAGAAGGCCGATATTAGCTGTTCATTGCTGAAAATCGTGCCGATGGCCGAAGTACAACAGGCTTCAGGGGAAAAGAAAACCATTCCCCAGCAGCAGACCCCGGTAGACCCTCAGATTTGGTACGAGAAGCAGGGGCGCAGCGTACTGGAGAGCTTGATTGCCGACCTGCATTCCCGCGGGCATCACAGCCTGACAATCCGGGAAAACGGAGAAATTGCCATTCAGCAGGCGGATTCTGAAATTACCCGTCCGGCATTTGAAAATGTACCGGAGAAAACCTACTGGCCGAGGCTTGTAAAGGTTTTTGAGTGCGAGGGGATGGCGGCCGATATTACGGAAAACGGCGTGGTCCTGTCCTGGTGAAAGACAAAATCGGGAAGAAAGGAGTGACGAATGATGAAATCCGGGTTGACCATCCAGGAGCTGGCAGCGGAAATTCTGCGTCAGAAGGATTCCAAGGAGGATTATATCGTCAGCACCCGGCGCTTGCAGATGGAACCTTCCGGCACAGATGTAGTCCTTCGTGTCCTGGATGAAAATGCGGGAGACCGCATTGAGCCCTTGGACATAGGACCAAATGCACACCGGCAGATCGGCACGCATTTATCCATACCTGTAAAGTATTACGAGAAGATGCGGGAGGAAAACCCTGAGCTGTTGACCGTGAATGTCAACAGCTGGTTTGAGCGTTCCGATTCTCAACGGATGCTGCGGGTGCTGGACGGCAAGGCACGGGCCTTCCTCAGCAACCGCTATCTGCGCCTGGACCATTTGCAGATAGCCGAGGCGGTTTTACCGATTATTGGTGAAATACCGGACGCACGGTTTGAGAGCTGCCAGATCACAGAGGACAGAATGTATATCAAGGTGGTAAACCCCCGGCTCCAACAGGAAGTCGTGCCGGGCGATATCGTACAGGCCGGCGTCATTATCAGCAACAGCGAGGTGGGGCTTGGCTCGGTCAATATCCAGCCTTTGGTCTACCGTCTGGTGTGCAAAAACGGTATGGTGGTAAACGACGCTGCAACCAGGCGCAATCATGTGGGCCGCATCAATTCGGCGGACGAAAACTTTTTGCTATATTCCGCAGAAACACTGGCGGCAGATGACCATGCGTTTATGCTGAAAATTCAGGATACCGTCCGTGCGGCGGTTGATGAAGCGAATTTCAGCCGTGTTGTCGGGATGATGCAGGAGGCGGCAGCCGTCAAAATGAATACGGCAAACGTACCGGAGGTGGTCCGTCTGGCAAGCCGTGATTTTGGTATTACGGATGAGGAGCATCCCGGTGTCTTGCAGCACCTGATTGAGGGCAAGGATCTGACGCTTTACGGGCTTGCCAACGCGGTTACCCGGTACAGCCAGGATGTGGCGAGTTATGACCGGGCGACCGATTTGGAAAGCATCGGCTACAATATCCTGTCGATGCCCGCAAAAAGATGGAACAGTATCAACCAGATGGCAGCGTGATTGCTGCAAATGATATTAGGAGGATTTGATTTATGATTTACAACAATGAGAATGCTTTGGCTGAAGTCAAAAACTTCACCCTTCCCACCATGATTGAAAGCGATTTTTCCAACGAAGATCTGTCCGAGGATTTCGACGGCCTGCAGATGAGCTTCCAGCGTGTGAAGATTCCAGCCGGCGGTGCGCTTCAGTTTGAAATACCCGGCGATGACCCGGAAAACCCGGAATACGAAAAGACGCTGAGGGGTGTAATCATTTACAACCATCAGGCCGGCGCTTACTGGCCGGAGGGTGCGGAGTATGATGACAATGTAGCGCCTTTGTGCTCTTCCGTTGATGGAAAGCTTGGGATCGGTACGCCCGGCGGGGCCTGCGCCCTGTGCGAGCTTAACAAGTTTGGCACAGACGGGAAAGGCAAGGCCTGCAAAAATATGCGGCATCTGTATATCCTGCGCAGCGGGGAGTATATCCCGATTCTCCTTTCGCTGCCTCCCACAAGCATCCGCCCGTTCAGCGATTTTATGAGCGTATCCTTTGTCTCCCGCCGCCGCCCCGTCTGGAGCAGCATTGTGGAGATTGGGCTGAAGCGTGTGGACAACGGCTCAAACACCTACAGTGTGGCGACTTTCCGGAAGCTGTACGACTTCTCTGGGGAAGAGCTGGCGCAGGTGAAGCAATATGCGGACACCTTCCGGGAGCAAATCAAAATGATGCTCCAACAGCGCGCCGCAGATTCAGAAACCCGCACGGAGGCGGAAGGCATGTATGACAATGATTCCCGCTATTCGACACTGGAAAGCGGCGAGCATTTTGCAATTTCCAGCCCAGGGACAATCGACGGCGAGCGTGAGGCTTTGCCGGCATAAAGAAACCATATGCGCGGCTGTGCTGCGCGAAAAGTTGGGAAAGAGGATGCTGCTGGTTAGAGCTGGCAGCACCCCTTTCTATTTTGGAGGGATAAGAATGACGATGAAAGCCTTGACGGACGAACAGCGAAAATTTGCTGAAGAAAACCACGACCTGGTGTACGCCTTCTTAAAGGAAAATGGTCTGGCGTCCGGCCAGTATTACGACATAGTGGTCTTCGGATATTTGTGCGCGGTACAGGAGTATTGCGAGAATCCAAAGCTGCAAAGGTACAAATTTGCTACTGTGGCATGGAAAAAGATGAAGCGCGAGTTAAATCATCATTATGAATATCTTACTAGGGAGAAACGGATTCCACTTACCAGTCTTTGTCATTTCGGTATTGCTGAAGAAGTGGATAATCGTTGTGCCACTGATTGGCAGGATGAATTGATGGTGCAGCTGGAGACAGAGTTAATCCTCCACTCACTGGCAAAAAAGCTGCCGTCCAAAGAAATGCGGATTATCCGCATGAAGCTGGACGGCGCAGGAATGCACGATATCGCCAAAGCCGAGCGCATTACTTTCCATGACATCAAGCAGCTGCTGGCCGGAACATATGATACGGTCGTGCAGGTCTTACTGGGATAACGAGACAAGGAGGTCAACGGAAGAATGAAAAAGCATGTTTCCCTGAGCGGACGCCTTTTGTCCCCCTTGAAAGAGGGACAGTGTGCGATTATACAGCGCGGCGGCGACATTATCCGCACCTCAAGGGTCGTGGAGATTTTGGAAGTCACCGATGTATTCGTTCATTTTGAAACGATGAACACCGTTTATCAGGTATCAATGGCCCCGGTTCCGGGCGCGGCTGCGGCGCTCCATGCGCTGCGCATGTGCGCGTAAATGTCGGGACAAAGGAAGATTGGAGAGACAGCACAGCTTATCGGTTGTGCTGTCTCTTTATTTTGATACAAAGACAAGGAGGATTATGGTGTATAAAAACATTTATCAGGTTGCCGAAAAACCTATCTCCGAGGAAGATTACATTACGTCCGACAGCTTTTTAAACCATTCCTTTATTGGGAAAGTTGCCGACTGTGTAAAAATTGCTGCCAACAGAAACTACGAGATCGAAATGTTAGCCGAGTGGCTGGAAAGCAACCGTCTGGGGAAAATCAAGGGTAAAACGCTTACTTTAAGCGGATATATGCTGTTGAGCAACTATTTTTATGAAAACTTCAAGGGCTTCAAACAAACCATCAAAGCTCTTGACGCCCTTGATGAAAGAGAATTTATGGATTTTTTTGCTGTCTCAAACCTGCTTTTTACGGCGAACCGGCAGTTCAATAATACACATGGGGTTTATATCTATACGGATTCGGAAGAACTGCTGACAATGGATGAATTCCTGCGGACAGGCAGGGTGGATACCCCGTATTATATCGGCGGTGTCTGCCAGTATCATTTTTAAGGAAAGGGGCTTGTTTGCATGAATGCATTGGATAAGCTGAACGCCGTACAAATTGAAGCGGACAACCGGATTTCGGAAACAGACCGGCAGTTTTGCGAGGCACATCAGGCGGCGTATATGGACGCAAAGGCTTCATTAAACGAATTGGAGTATATGTGGACAGATATTGTCAGCCGGCAGTCAAAGCTTTTGGAGCCGGCCGCAGCGGTCTGGAACAATGTGCAGAAGTATACATATCTTCCTCATTTTTCCGAACAGGACATTCGAAATCAGCTGGAAAAGTTGAACGACCTGTTTATTTCCAACCTGGTGCGTTACTTTAACAGCAGGTATAAGGTATCCCTCGACGCTGACAGCATCATCGACATGCTGCTGCCGCATAAGCCCAAGAAAGATTATTTTTCTCCGAATACGGAGGCAGTAACCGAATACCATCAAAAGCTGCGCACTATGACGGTGGACTACAAGGAGGTATTGGAGCAAATATTTGTCCAGCTCGGGGGCCGGACTTTTCTGGAACGGGCGCTGGATGAAATCAAGGAAGGGTGCCACAAGGCGGCCTGGCATACTTATAGCGGAAAAGCGGAGTATGAACTGAAAAATGATACTGTCCGGTTTACCTATGGCTGCCGTTTTGACACGATATTTGAGAAATGGAGTTTGAACGACAGCATGAAAGAAATCCTGCGGGGGCTGGCATATTTTGAAACAGAGGCTTTAGGATATTATCCCGCCGGCATCGCCAACCTGCTTGACTGGAGCTATAAGGAGGAACCGGTTATCAGTTTTTCTACTTACACCAAGCTTCAATCGCTGCGAATGTTCAAGAATGGGCGCGTAGACATCAAATTCAAGAGCAAGGATTATGCCAGCCGGTTTGTGTCCGAGTTTCTGGGGCTTGTCTGCTGATGGAGGTGATGAGATGAAGTATGCGGTTTATGATACCGTTGTACCGCAGGACAAGCGGCAGGAAACGAATGAAAAACTGCTGTATCTTATTGACAGCGGCAAAGCCGGGGACTATGGGATCAGCGGCGATGACATCTATAACCTGTATACGGGTGACGGCGGCCTGCACGGCCTGAGCCGGCAGGATTATGAAAATTACGCTTCGTACAGCAAGGCCAAGAAGGAGATTGAGAACGGGCAGTTTTTTACCCCGCCCGTGCTTTGCCATCTGGTGACGAAAGCATTATCTCCACCTTCGGACGCGGCTGTTGCCGATCTGACCTGCGGTGCAGGGGCCTTTTTCAATTTCATGCCGGCAGAAAACAATCTGTACGGCTGTGAGCTGGACATGAAGGCATATAAGGTAGCGAAGTATCTCTATCCCCGTGCGAACCTGGTGAACGGCGATATTCGCTCCTACCAACCGTCCATCCGCTTTGATTATGTGGTGGGGAATCCTCCGTACAATCTTCGATGGTGGGTGGAGGATGATGAAAAGACGCTTTCACAGCTTTATTACTGCTGGAAGGCGGCAGAGCTGCTAAAGCCTTTTGGGATTCTGGCGATGATTGTCCCCGCGGCCTTTTTGTCGGATGACTTTTCCGATGGGGCATATATCCGGGAGATGGAAGAACGCTTCAGCTTTTTAGGGCATGTCGCCCTGCCTGCAAATGCTTTTTCTTTTTTGGGTGTGTGGCACTATCCGGTTAAGCTGCAATTCTGGCAGAAGCGCGGTGAGGGACTTGAGGCACAGCCATACCACATCAAAGTAGACCGGTTTTTAACCGTCGGCTTTGACTGCGTGAGAGAAGCAGCATGGATTTCCGAACATCTGCTGCAAGCCGCCGCCCAGCTGCTGGAAAAGAACCGGTATTCCGCCGTGCGGGAGCTTGCAAAGGAAAAGGAATTGTCATCGGTTTTTTTATACCAGGTGCAGAAGATGCTCTATCAGATCAAGTGCCATCCGAAGCTGAAGGAAAGCTATACCAAGTGCTACGAGTATTTTTACCGGTTCTGCACGGAGACGCAGCCGAAAGATATGAAGTACGAGGAGTGGGCAAAGAAGAGGCTGACGGAGGCAAAGGTACTTGCCTATCTGAAACGCACCCTTCAAAAGCAGAATACCCAGCCTCCCCAGGATAAAATTGCCCTGGTGAAACGGGACTATGATTTTGTTTATAAGGGCTACAGCGGCAAGGCGTGCCGGCAGATTCCGGAGGAAAAACGGGCGCCTGTCCCGATGTACGAGATTGTTTCTTCCGACGGCGCGTGGGAATTTCCCGGCTATGAACGCCTGGTGAGAAGAAAACAGCGGGAATATATCAAACAGAACAGACCCTTTGCCGCTATGGAGGAAGACCCGGAGATCGGCGCATGGCTGGCAAACTTTCATCTGTGGGATTCTGAAAACGAAGAGGAAATCCGCCTCAATGATATCCAGCGGCACGATTTGAACCTGATGCTGCAAAAGCGGTACGGGCTGCTTCAGTGGGAACAGGGCAGCGGCAAAACGCTGGCCGGCATCGCCTCGGGACTGTACCGGATGGAGAAACAGAACATCCACCATACCTGGGTGGTATCTTCTGCCATCTCTATCCGCAACAACTGGGATGTGGTCTTGCCGAACTACGGCTTGTCCTATGTATTTGTGGAGCAGCTTGCGGATTTGCAGAAGATACGCCGGGGCGATTTTGTCCTGATTACGCTGAACAAGCTGGGTACATACCGCCGCCAGATTAAGCGATGGGTGCGAAGGTACGGTCAAAAGCTGCACCTTGTTTTTGATGAGAGCGATGAGATGACCAACCCTTCCAGCATCCGGGCCAAGGCTGTACTGGACTGTTTCCGGCGCTGCCGTTCAAAGCTGCTGACAACCGGCACAAGCACGCGGAATAACATCTCGGAGTTTGCGCCGCAGCTGGAACTGATGTATAACAATTCAGCCAACATGCTGTCATGGAGCCCGAGGATTTATCATTATGACCGCGGCGACGATTTTCTGTCCAGTAAGGATAATCCCTATTTTGGAAAGCCCATCCCTGCCTATAAGGAGGGATACCGGCTGTTCACAGCCTCCCATCTGCCGGAGAAGATTACTGTATTCGGAGTGGGACAGCGCACACAGGACATCTACAATGCGGACGCACTCAGTGAAATTCTCGGTAAGACGGTTATCACCCGTACCTTTCCGGAAATCGTCGGCAGAGAAATTCGACGGATTCATCAGGAGCTGGTGCCTTTTACCCAGGATGAACGGGATGTGTACCAGATGGCGATGAAGGAGTTCTGGAAAATGCGGGAAAACTACTTCTCCAGTACGGGAAATTCCCGAAAGGATGCTATGATGCGTTTGATACAGCAGATTACGCTGCTGCTGCGGATCAGCGCGGCGCCGGACACGGTTGAAGAATATCAGGGCAGCTTACCCACCAAGATACGCCGTGTTGTGGATTTGGCCGGCCGGTTTGAAAATGAGATTGTAGCCATAGGCGTCCGTCACAAAGTGGTCCTGGATTCCTACAAAGCTGCACTGGAGGAGGCCTTCCCAAACCGTACCGTTTTTGCGGTGACGGGCGGGACAACCAGCTTTGCACAAAGACGAAAGCTGCGGAAGACACTGAAAGAGAGCGGCAACGGGATTTTGCTTTGTACGCAGCAAAGCCTTCCGTCAAGCGTCAATTTCGAGTATGTCAACCGCATTATTATCCCGGAGATGCACTACAACAACGCGAAAATGAGCCAGTTCTATATGCGGTTTATCCGCTACAATTCTACAGAATGGAAGGACATCTACTTTGTCACCTATGCGGGAAGCATCGAGTCCAACCTGATGCAGATGGTGCTGGCAAAGGAAAAAATCAATCTGTTTATGAAAGGACAGAACACTGATTTGGATGAAATTTATGACCGCTTCGGCGTGGATTACGACCTGCTCTCCCTTCTCATGCACCGTGAGATGGACGAAAAGGGGGTTTTCCATATCCGCTGGGGCGAACAGCAAATAGCATGATAGAAAGGATGGTTTACGATGCGAGACTTATTATTTCGGGGACAGACCCGCAGAAAAGGGGAAAAGGTTTTTATGGACGGCAGGCCTGTCGATGCAAATTGGGTGTACGGCGGTATTTTTCAGGGAAAGGGTGATTTTTCCGTTATGTATACCTATGAGCCGATTGAGAAGAGGCCGGTTTACACAGACACAGTGGGCCAGTACACAGGGTTCGATGACAAAAACGGCACGAAGGTCTTTGAAGGCGATATTCTCAGATTGAAGCGCCACTTATATGTGATTGAGTGGAAAAATGGTTGCCTCTATGCTTCTCAAAAAAACTTTCTAAAAGGCAATGTCAGTGCAAGATATCTTTTGATTGAGGGGCTTGTTAAAGATGGTGCAGAGGTTATCGGAAATATCTATGAAAGTCCGGAACTACTGGAGGGATGAACAGATGAGATATTACAGCACACAGCGCCCGATTACACCGGGCAGCTATCCGGAACCTGCTTTTAATCAGGTAACAGCTATCCACAATTATGATTCCAGGACCTATTGTGAGGAAATCGGCCGGGAGGCACGGGGATATATCGAATACGGACATCCTCTTCACCCGGAAGTTGCCATTGACTTTGAACTGACTCCGCCACCCAGTAAGATAAAGAAAATCAGATTTATCGGCATGGACAGCTGGAGATGTATGATTTTTGAGGACGAATCCGGAAAGCTGTGGAAATATACGGAGCCGGGAGAACGTCCGATGGAACGTCACGACCGCTTATATTCATCTACGAACAATGCGCTCGATGGAGAACCGTGCTGGCCTATGATGCCGGACATTGACTACCAGATTGAAGCAGACAACCAGGACACAAAATAGCGGAATTGATTTAACCTTCAAGTATTATTGATAGGTTGATATACAGGTTAAAATGTGGTATACTATTACATATAACATACGGTGTGGAAAAACGCCTTTGTTGTCCGGTGAGTGGAGCCAAATAGAAAGAGGATGATACAGATGGATAACGCTATTGTGAACGAGTACACAAAGCTGCTGGAGAAAAAGGCAAGACTGCAAAAAGACTTGTCTGTTCTTCCGCAGGGGTATATCTCGAAAAAGAATATCAACGGCAGAACCTACTACTATCTGCAAAACAGGGTTTCCGGGAAAATGACCGGGATATATCTGAAAAAAGACGAGGTGGACAGGGTATCCGAACAGCTCCGCTTGCGTAAACAGTACGAAGCGGAGCTCCCAAAAGTGAACTCTCGTCTTAGCGAGCTGGAACAGGCAGCTCGGTTAATCGGGCATGGCTTGGATCGCCGGCTGCTCTTACAGAAGCTGGGAGCGGGCATGGATATGCTTTCCGCCGACCAGAAAGGACGCTGCATTTCCTTTGCCGACGCGATGAACGCCATCGAGGGAGTCCCGGCCAGCGCTCAGACCTCCAAAGGGCTTGCCGACTGGCAGGCTGGAAAAACGTCTTATCTTTCCGTTTTTGAAGCAACGCTTCGACGGTATGGTTTTGGAACGGGGGTTCAGCCGTGAGAGATCCCTATTTATATGATGACGCGGACGTGCTGAAAAACCTTGCCGGCATCAAGGATGCGGATCTTTTGCGAAAAGCAGAGGCGGACATCACGAATTTAGCGATGGCTGGCATCTATAACCGGCAGTATGAAAAATTCGACACAGAAACCCTGAAAGATATTCACCGCACCATTTTCGGCCAGATTTATGAATGGGCCGGGGAATTTCGAACGATTCAGATGATTAAACCGGAAGATGTACTGGGCGGTGATACCGTCCGGTATGCCTATCCCAAAGAAATCAAGAAGCAACTGGCGGCTTCCATGAAGGAAGTTGCGAAGCTCCGCCGAAACGGTGAAAATGACCGGGAGATTGTCTTCCGCATGGTTCGCATTATCGCACAGATCTGGCAGACGCATCCTTTCAGAGAAGGAAATACCCGGAGCGTGATTGTGTTTGCCGTACTGCTTGCCAAATCGCTTGGGTTTGAGGTGGAGCATGAGTTGTTCCGCGTCCATGCGTCGTATGTGCGAAATGCACTTGTCTGGGCGTCACAGGGAATCTATTCCAAATATGAATATCTGGAACGGATATTTTATGACGCTATTCTCGGGGAAGGAACCGAACAGGAAACTGTCGGGGGTTCTTCCGGCGGGAAATATGAAAGAATCGGGGACTACAAGGTATCCGATTACAAAGAACGCCCGCATCAGTATCTGGATGATAAATGATTCAGACGCTATGCGGTAAGCAGAGAGAACGAGGTCGAGAGATCGGCTTCGTTCTCTTTTTCATTCACCTTGACTTTTTTGCTCTTAGCTATATCTACGAAAGCAAATATTCCTATTCTCGGAGCCTCCAGTGAGAAAAAACAGGCGTTTTTATGACGCACTTTTCGCTTTCTCTGGCATTCGCAGAACAACATAAAAGTGGCTGTTGCCGCAAAGAAAATTTCAGGGGGATGAATAAGAATGAAAGCTCCAAAACATGTCGTTTCCCTTTCGGGAGGAAAAGACTCAACGGCTATGCTTCTTCGGTTGTTAGAGGAAAACCGACCTGTAGATTTAATTCTCTATTGCGACACCGGGCTTGAATTCCCTCAGATGTACGACCATCTAAATCGGCTTGAGGATTACATCGACAGGGAGATTACCTGGCTGAAAGCGCCGTACAATTTCGAGTATTACTTCTTTGAGCACCACCCGAAGCGCAAAAACCCGGTACTGGACCAATACGACGGTATGAGCTGGCCGGGGCCGAACAATCGCTGGTGTACAGGAATGCTAAAAATCCATCCTATAAGCACTTATCTTAAAATGTTAGAAAAGAATTACGAGGTTATCGAATATATCGGGATTGCTGCCGATGAAATTCATAGGATAAAAGATAAGAGCTATCCGCTTGTCGAATGGGGTATGACGGAACATGACTGTCTTACTTACTGCTATAAAAGAGGATTTGATTGGGGTGGCTTGTATGAGCTGTATGACCGTGTCTCCTGTTGGTGCTGTCCCCTGCAAGTATTAAACGGATTGCGAAATCTATATGAGCATTTCCCGAATTTATGGCAACGGCTTCAAGCATGGGATAAGGCCACATGGCGGCAATTCCGCAATGATTATTCCGTCCAAGAACTGGCGCGGCGGTTTGAATTTGAAAAGGAATGGGAAGCACGGGGCGGCAAACTTCACACGCGTACTTTCTTTTCCGCATTAAAGGATGAATTGGCACAGCATAAGCAAGAAGCTGCTGGCGCTGCCTGAAAGCCCGCGAACTGATAGCAAAACGCAAGCTGTTGAGGCGTGGCCTAAAAGATGCGGGCAATTAGGACATTAAGGACATCGCAGCACTGAACAACTTACATTTTTAAGGAGGTCGGTTATGCACATACATGAATTGGCGGACTACTGTACCTTTGACGAAGTGGCAATCGGCGGCACTCTGCCGGCCACAGAAGAATACCGCGCCTTTCTGAAGCGCCTGCACCCAAAGCAGATGCTGAATATGCGGATTACGATACCACTGTACCGTGTCCGCTATTCCTACACAACGCGGCGCGGAAACACCCGGCAGAGCGAGAAATTCTTTTTTGCCACAGCTGGTGAACACGAGGAACTGTCTCTTGAAGTGGAGATGAAGCTGAAGGACTGGTTTGAGGACGAAAACCGGGAGCGGCCTTACAGGGCGGTATCCAACGTAGAAATTCTGGATATCGACCGTGTGGCCTACGCTACGCTCCCGCTGTGATTTTATCCTTTTACAAGATGCGAGCCGCTTCCCTTGTTTAAGGGTTGCCGCGAGGCGTCAGGTGATTGCGCACCGAAACGCCGAAAAAGGTATCGGCCAGCGGTGTAAAAGTACACGCCGGAAAGGATGGACTTTTCCGTTTTCAGCAAAATACTTTGTTGGAGATGGAATGGTGAAGCATATTGTAAGCTGGTCTGGCGGCAAGGACTCGTCGGCCATGCTGATCCGCATGGTGGAAGAGGGTATGCCGATTGATGACATTGTTTTTATCCACGTAATGGCGACACCGACGCTCGGGGGCGAATTTCCGGAGATGTATGAGTACATTCACCGGATGGAACGCTACATCGACCGGAAAATTACCATTGTCCAGTCGGTTTTGGATTTTGATACGGTCTTTCACAGAACCTATCAGAAAGGCAAGTGGGTCGGTAATATCTATGGATTTCCTCGAACATGCGGCGCATGGTGCAACAGCCGGCTGAAGATACGGACAATCCAGAAGCATTATAAAACCTATGGCGAACATATCCGGTATATCGGTCTGGCGGCTGATGAGCCGGAACGGATTGCCAAACTGGAGCCGTTTTGCCGTACTCCCTTAGCTGAATGGGGCATGACGGAGCAGGACTGCATAGGTTTTCTGAAAAAGCGGGATATGCTAAATCCCCTGTATCAGAAATTTCGGCGGCTCGGCTGCTGGTTCTGTGTCAAGCAAAGCCTGGGCTCCCTGCGCGTACTGCGGCGGGATTATCCCGAATACTGGGCGATGCTGCTGGAATGGGATAAGGAAAGCTTCCGGACCTTTAAGCCGGAATATACAGTTGCGGATTTAGAACGGCGGTTTTCAATGGAAGACCGGCAGCTCAAACTTGCTGCGGCTGATGAGGCGCCATTGAAGGCGGCATGAATCGCTGAGACTTAACAATAAACAGAATGATAAAGGAGAGATGCTCCATGGAAATGAATTACAAAGCAAAAATCAAGAAGCTGCTGGCGCTGGCTGAAAGTCCTGTGGAGGCAGAAGCCCAGGCGGCTTTGCTGAAAGCCCGCGAACTGATGGCAAAACACAAGCTTTCGGAGCGTGATCTGAAAGATGTGGGCAAGCGGGAAGTTAGAGACGTCGAGCTTGAAATCACCTGCAGCAAGCGGCGTGATCCGTGGATTGTAAATCTGTCAGGGGTTATCGCGGAAAATTACTGCTGCCAAGGCTATCGGCGGCATTCGCCAGGAAGCCAGACACAGCGCATGGGCTTCATTGGATTCGAGGATGACGTGGAGATTTGCGCTGCAATTTTCAAATATGCTGTGGATTGCGTTCTGGCGAAGATAAAGAAAATCAAGAAAGAATACAAGCAGTATGGACTTCGAGCTGATTACATCAAGAGAATGTGCGACAGCTATGGGTACGGCTTCGTGAGCGGTACAGATAAGGCTTTCAAAAGGCAGCAGGAAGAAAAACAACAGGAATGGGGACTTGTGCTGGTGACGCCCAAAGAGGTACAGGAAGCATCAGCGCACTGGAGCAAACGTGGGTTTAACGCACGTGCAGCTCAAAGCGAAAACCTCCACATGAGCGCATTTAACAGCGGATATGCGGATGGCAAACGGTTTGACCCCAAGCACAGATTGAATGCGGGCGCATAGGTTACAAAAGGCATTGGTGGGAGCAGAAGATTTCTGCTCCCATTCTTTTTTGTTGAAATAACACGCATTCAAGTCGTATTAAATAAGTATAAACCAAATTTCAAAGGAGTTAATGCCATGTTAATCAGTATCGACCATGGAAACAAGCAAATCAAAACCATCCACAAAACCTTTACTTCCGGCCTGTGTGAAAGCGACACACGGCCGCCGTTCGGCCGGGATGTTTTATCCTACAATGGGAAGTATTACACTCTGTCCGATCAGCGTATCCCGTATATGCGGGACAAGACCACGGATGAGCGTTTCTTTATCCTTACGCTCTTTGCTATCGGCTTTGAACTGCGGCGGATGCTGCCGTCGGAAAAAACGGTCAGCATTCAGTTATGCGTCGGACTGCCGCCTGCCCATTATGGCACGCTGTATCGAAAATTCGAGCAGTATTTTCTTGATCGGGGTATACTCGATTTTCAGCTCGACGAAGAGACTTTTTCCGTACATATCACCGAAGCCGAGTGTTTCCCACAGGCTTATGCGGCGGTCATGCCTGTCTTCCAGAATCTCAGGCAGATGCCCAAGGCGGTGATTGTGGATATCGGAGGGTTTACGGCGGATTATCTTCAAATCAAGCATGGAGAAGTAGATCTTTCGGTCTGCGATTCGCTGGAAAACGGCGTCATTGTCCTTTACAACCGAATCCGTTCCAAAATCAACGCGGATTTTGATATGTTGCTGGATGAATCGGATATTGACGCTATTCTAATGGACAGTACGCAGGAGTATGTCGAGCCAGTCTGCCAGATTGTCCGGGAACAGGCGCAGCTTTTCATCGATGACCTAGCCGGCAAGCTGCGGGAGCGGATGATCGACCTGCGCTCCGGTAAGACAGTTTTCGTGGGCGGCGGGTCTATCCTGCTGAGAAAGCAGATTGAAGCGTGCAGCAAAATTGGCCCGGCTCTTTTTGTGGATGAGCTTTCAGCAAACACCAGGGGATATGAACTGCTGTACCGGGCTTCCAAACTTGGAGGATAGCCTATGGCGGAAAAAAAGGAACAGAACAAATTTACCATCCAGTTCAATGCCGCTGATCCGTCCCACCGGCAGGTTGCTGATCTCCTCAACCAACAGGGGCGGCGCAAGGCGCAGTTTCTCGTCAACGCCGTCCAGCACTACCTGCACTGTCCTGAAACACCGGATATTCCCCAGCCGGCGCCGGTGGATATCCATACCATCGAAGATATTGTCCGCCGTATTGTAGAAGAGCAGAAAAAACTGGCTCCGAAAAAACAGGAGCCGGTAAAAGCACGATCATCCAGCCCGCAGATTGAAAATTTTTACGATGATGATTCAGAGGAACAATTGGGCGAAGAGGGACTGACGGCTATCGCCCATACAATAGCCGCATTCAGGAAAGGCTAAGTCTGTTTAGCCTTTGTAGATACCAGTATGGGCATCTGTATTACGGCAGTTCATCATACAAACCGAATCTCTACGCTGCGGACGGTGCGTAAACCACTTGACAAACAGGAAAGAAAACACTATAATAAATTCAGTTAGTGTAAACTAACTAAAGCGAATCAATACCCCAGCAAGCCCGAATCGGGAGGAAAGCACCATGTGGAAATATACGGTCGAAGTCAACGGAATGATGTGTGGGATGTGTGAGGCGCATATCAATGACGCTGTACGCAAAGCCTTCCCTGTAAAAAAAGTGAATTCGTCCCGCAGTAAAAAGCAGACTGTAGTTCTTTCTGAAACGGAACTGGATGCGGCGGCGCTTGCGGACGCTATCCGCAATACGGGATATGAGGTTGGCGAAATTCAAAAAGAGCCGTACAAAAAGAAAGGGTTATTTGGTTAAATCCTGCAATACGAAGATCCGGAAAGAGACGTTACTAAGAATTTGTCTGCCGTTTTTCGCACCAAAGGGAAACGCAATCACCATGCAGAGAGAAAAGCAGTCCAAAGCATTGTTAAGCCCAGTGAGCAGAGGCGCATTTTTTTGCACATAAGTTAGCATAGACTAACTTATGTGCAAAGGAACTGTTGCTTTTGCCGTGAATTACGAAGGGAAAGTGTCCATGTCAGAAGATTTAGTGATCCGTCATTGTTCCCCCACCCTTGCAGGGATCAAGACCGGCAACCTGTTTTCCTGCGACTGTCCGTGCAGGAAGGAACTGACGAAGGCATTATCCGGCTTAAACCGAAAACTGGTTCCCAGAGGGATCCGCATCCTGCCGCTCAGGGTTTGCGGGGGTCGTGCTCTAATCTACGTCTACCGCCCTCATGCGCTGGAAAGCGATCTGGCAGATCAGCGTGTCAGGGAACTGCTGCTGCAATATGGCTACACACCGGAAAATCTCAACGCCTGTGTGCTGCACCTGATCTACCGCCTCCGGACTGCGAAGGAATTTCCCCATGAGATCGGATTGTTTTTGAGTTATCCTCCGGAGGATGTTCTGGGGTTCATCCGTAACAAGTCCGGCAATCACAAGTGCCTGGGCTGTTGGAAGGTATACGGAGATGAGCGGAAAGCAAAAAGCACTTTTGAAAAATATAATCTGTGCAGCAGGATTTATTTTCAGCAGTGGCAGCAGGGGAAATCCATCGAGCAGCTTACCGTAGCTGGTTGATGTTTCTACCATAATAAATCAGAGAGAAAGGTTGTTTTGTGTTATGAGTAAAGTTGCAGTTGTTTATTGGAGCGGTACCGGCAATACCGAAGCTATGGCGTCAGCCGTAGCGGAAGGCGCAAAAGGAAAGGGCGCAGAGGTGTCCCTGCTCACCGCCTCCGAATTTTCGGCAGACAAGGTCGGCGGTTACGACGCTATCGCCTTTGGCTGCCCTTCTATGGGGGCGGAACAGCTGGAGGAGAGCGAATTTGAACCGATGTTCGCCGCCTGCGAGGGGGACTTGCGCGGAAAGAGCATCGCCTTGTTCGGCTCCTATGGCTGGGGCGATGGAGAATGGATGCGTAGCTGGGAGGAACGCTGCGGCGATGACGGAGCCAATCTTGTCTGCGACAGCGTAATTTGCAATGAGGCACCGGATGACGACGCCATGGCGGCGTGCCGTGAGCTGGGTGCGGCACTGGCTTAAAAAGAAAACGAATGCAGCGGCGGGAGGCAAATATATCGTCTCCTGCCGCTGTGTTGCTTTGGTGAAGAATACTTTCCAAAAGGAGTGAACAGGATGAAAATAAGTAGAATTGAGCAAAGCGGTATTCATCTCGGAACATACGGAGAAGATTATGGAAGCTGAATGTCTGCCCCTATATTCTATCTTCTGGCTAAAATCGCCGACGGGCCGATGCATCTGCAAATCGTGCGGATGGAATTTAAGGAGGTGTCCCGATGAACTGGCTGCGGACAATATTGGACGGGTTTGCCATGGCAGCCTATTTTAATGTATTTGCCGCTGCCGTGGCGCTGTATGCCCCCCGGCTGATGTTTCCCAGCTATCCGCCGGCTATTATCAGGGACGCGCCGGAACCGCCCACAAAAGCGGAGAACCGCTTTTACTGGCTGTGGATCTGTTTTGGGGAGCTGCTGCCCCTTTTGATCTACGGCGCAGTCAGCATGGTGGAAGGCGGCACGCAGGGGTTTTGGCAGATGGCGCTGACAGGATATATCCAGTGGATGATGGTAAACCTGTGCGACCTGTTTTTTCTGGACATCTTTCTCATCCAGAAAAAGGCGAAGCGCCGTTTTGTCATTCCCGGTACGGAAGGGCACCCCGGCTATGGGTTCAAGGCATGGATGAAAAGCTACGCCCTGCCGGAACATCTGCTGCAATGGCCGCTGATCCTCTGCCCCCTGATGGCGGCGGCGCAGGCAGGGCTGGGAGTGCTCATGGATATGCTGCGGTAGGAACAATAAGGAGGGATATTATGCCGGAATTCAACGCTGTAGAGAACACTTTGTTTATTCCAATGCTGGGCAGGATCTACGCCAGCGAGCATTTTCAAAACATTTTGTATGATGAAAAGGCCCTGTCATTGAAAGATGTGCTGCCAAAAGGCCTGGCGGAAACAGGTTCCCAGAGCCAGTACACCCTGCTGGCTTCTGCTTCCCGTTCCGCCAATATGGACCGGTATATCCGGGACTTCCTCCGCCGCAAACCAGACGGCGTAATCGCGGAACTGGGGTGTGGACTGGAGACCACCTTTTACAGGAACGACGATGGGCATACCCACTGGTACGCTGTCGATTTGCCGGATGTCATGGAATATCGAAAGACGTTGCTCCCGGAACCGGAACGGCAGGCATACTTTGCCGGCGACGCCTTTTCCGATGGCTGGATCAGGCAGATTCGTATCGATGCACCGGATGCGCCGGTGCTGGTTACTGCCGGCGGTCTGTTCCACTATTTTGAAGAGGAAAAAGTGCTTGCCCTTCTGCGGATGCTGCAAAGCTTCGGAAATATGGAGCTAGTATTCGACAGCGTGAACAAAAGAGGAATGGATATGATGCGGAAGAAATACATGAAGCAGATGGGCCATGCCGACGCGAGGATGTTTTTCTATGTGGATTCTGCGGCGGAGCTTGCCCGGAAAATTGGCAGTGATGCCTGCGCCATTACGGAGGAGCCCTATTACCGGCATATCGGCAGGACCGGACTGAAGCTTTCCACAAAACTCAGCATGAGTGTATCCGACCGATTTTGTATGGTGAAGATGGTGCATGTGGAATAAAACAAGAAGGATTTAACTAAGTAAGGAGATGATCGTATCATGCAAGACAGCAATTCCCGACAGGCGGCAATCCGTCTTGGCACTCACGGCGAGGACTATGGAAACTGGATGCCGGTCTCGATGCTCCGGCTGGTGAGAGGCCTCCTGGCTCTGACGGTGGTGCTGGCCGTGCTGTCGTTTACCGTGTTCCGCCTTACAGTGCTTGGCGTGATATTCGTTATCGCCGCAGCCATATTCCTTGTGCTGCTTGGCTGGATCACCTGGATCCGGCGGCAGTATGCCTTCGGTGGGGGCGGTATGATGGAACGGGTGCATCACACCATCCTTTCTCATTTGGATTACGACGGAAAGGGTACGCTGCTGGATGTAGGCTGCGGCTCCGGCGCGCTGACCATCCGGGCTGCCCTGACGTGGCGGTCGGCAAAAGTAACGGGCATCGACTACTGGGGCGCGGCCTACGGATACGGCCAGGCTATGTGCGAGAAAAACGCCGCCAGTGAAGGCGTGGGTTCCCAGTGTACCTTTCAGCATGGTGACGCCAACAGGCTGGATTTTCCCGATGAAAGCTTTGACGCCGTGGTGAGCAACTATGTCTACCACAACATCACCGGGGCGGATAAGCACGAACTGTTGCTGGAAACGCTGCGGGTGCTGAAAAAGGGCGGTGTGTTCGCCCTGAACGATGAGATGAAGCCCCGGATGTACGGAGATATGGAGGCTTTCGCGCAAAGGCTCCGGGATATGGGCTATCAGGAGGTGCGGCTGATCGATACCGCGAAAGAAGCCTTCGGTTCCCGCCGCCGGGCGGCGCTGATGATGCTGGGGGATTCCAGGTTGCTGGTGGGAAGGAAGTAACGCGGGCGAAGCATCTATTTCGGGAGGAAAACATGAGCTTGGAGGAGTTCCGCCGGAAGTATCCGGCGCAGACAATGACCTTGGGCAACGGGAAGCCATTTACATACCGTTATTACAGAAATCCGAAGGCGGCCGCAACGGTCGTTTTATTGACAGGCGGGATCGGCCTTTCCGATCTGTTCTACCGGCATTTTGAATGGTTTGCAGGGGATTTTTCTGTATTGGCCTTTGACTATCAAATCCAGTTTGCCGACAACGGCGAATTCGCCGACGCCGTGGCAGAGCTGCTGCAACGACTTGGGGAAAAAGCCTGGCTGGTAGGCCAGTCTCTGGGCGGTGTGGTGGCTCAAATCATCGCCGCCCGGCATCCGGAGGTGGTGGAAGGGCTATTGCTTTCCAACACCTGTTCCCTGGCGAAGGATATGGGCGATGAGGCGTCCAGCCATCTGAAAAAGATGATGGAAGGCCAGAAGAAGTCCAAAAAGTTTTTATCGGTTCTTCCTTTCTCCCTTTTCAAACGCCTGATGAAATGGACGGTGATGAAAGAGAAAACGGACGGTTTTACCCCGCAGGAGAAAGCGGTTATGGAAGAGCTGTGCGGCGCCATGCTGGAGCTGCTCACCAAGCCCTATGAATACCACATGATTGACTTTCTCTGTGACGCGGAAAACTATTTCAGTATGACAGAGCAAGACTTTGCCAGGTGGGACGACAAAGTCCTGCTGATCCTGTCCGAAGATGATACCACCTTCAACCAGGCCTGCAAGGATTCCCTAATCGCCATTATGCCGCATCCCACCGTTGTTACAAGACTGACCGGCGGGCACTTGGCGCTGATGGTCCGGCTGGAGCGGTATGCTGAACTTGTGACGGAATATATCCGGAAGCGGATATAGGGAAAAACACCGCAATCATGCAAAACCCGCAGAAAACGAGGAACAACCTTTTTCCTGCGGGCCTTTTAGAATATGTTTACAATAGAACGCCTGTGCTGTATACGGGAGCGCTTACCCCAGCTTCCAGTCGGCGCTTTGCCGCTGCAGCTCCACCATCCGGCGGAACAGGCCGCCCTTTTCCATCAGCTCCGAGGGGGAGCCCTGCTCCGCTACTTTGCCGTCGGCCAGGACAACGATTTTGTCCGTCGCCTCCACGGTTCGCATCCGATGGGCGATGACCAGCACCGTCTTGCCGGACAGCAGGCGGGAGAGCGCCCCCTGCACCTTGGTTTCGTTCTCCACATCCAAACTGGCGGTGGCTTCATCCAGCAGGATGATAGGCGCATCTTTCAGCAGTGCCCGGGCGATGGAGATGCGCTGGCGCTCCCCGCCGGAGAGCTTGGCACCGTTTTCCCCGATGGGGGTGCCGTAGCCTTTGGGCAGCCTGCGGACAAACTCGTCGCAGTTGGCGGCTTTGGCGGCGGCAAGCACTTCCTCGTCGGTGGCTCCGTGTTTGCCGAGACGGATGTTTTCCATCACCGTATCGTCAAACAACACCACGTCCTGAAACACCATCGAGTAATCACTGAGCAGCACTTCCGGGTCCACGGTGGAAATGTCCACGCCGCCCACCTTAATAGAGCCCCTGGTGACATCCCACAATCTGGCGGCCAGCCTTGCGCAGGTACTCTTGCCCGAACCGGAGGGGCCGACCAGCGCCGTCACTTCTCCCTCCTTGGCGGTAAAGCTGACGTCGTGCAGGACTTCCTTCTCATCATAGGAAAAGCCCACATGCTCAAATACGATGTCATGGCCCTGAGGCCAGAACGTCTCGGCGCCTTCCGCGGTGGGGGTATTATAGATCTCATTCATGCGGTCGGCCGATACCTGGGATATGAACATCTCCGCGATCAGCGCCAAGCTCTGGTCAAAGGGGGCATAGACCCGGGTGATGACCAGCAGGAACAGGAACAGCAGCATAAAGTCGATCTGCCCGGAAAGGATGAGGTTCGCTCCTACCAGGATGGTGGTCGCCACGCCCAGCCGCATAATCACGCTGGCGGCGTTGACAAACAGGCCGGTGGAGAGCTCTCCCTTAATCATAATTTTTTCGTGTTCATCAATTTTTTGATTCAATCCTGCAAGATACCGGCCCTCCTGGTTGGTGGCACGGATTTCCCGCACATTCTCCAGCGCCTCCTGGATGCCGTCGGAGACCCGGACGGCGGCTTTTTTCGTCCGTTCGGAAGCCTGGGCGGCCAGCTTCCTGCTGCCGAACAGCAGCCCGAAAGCCACCGGCACGCCCCACAGGCAGGCGATCGCCATCCTCCAATCATACACGAGCAGGCAGACGGCGATGAGCGCCGTGGAAATATAAGCGCCGTACAGATACCCCAGCACATGGCTCCAGACGTGCTCCATGCGGTTGACGTCCCCCATAAGGGTTTCGGTCAGGTCGGCCAGATCCCGCTTGCCGAAGTAGCCCAGCGGCAGCTTGCGGAGCCGTTCCGCCAGACGCAGGCGGGTCGTTTTGACCTCGCCGTACACCAGCCCGTAGGTGGCCTTGTACTGCTGCAAATGGGTAATAAAGGACAGCAGGACAAATAAAACGGTCAGGCCGATGGAAAGCCAGACGCCGGGCAGCGGGCTGCCGTCGGTCAGCGCCCCCATAAAGCCGGACATCATCAGGTACAAAACGCCGATGCCGACCATGACGACTAGATTGACGATCACCGTCCAGAAAGCGCCTTTTTTGGTGTTTTTCAGGCCCTGATCGGTCAGGGCGTATTTCCGCTGAAACTTTTTGCTGAACATTTACTCCGCCTCCTTTTCGCCGGTGGAACCGCCTGTCAGCTTCCACTGCACCGCCCGGTTGTAATCCGCCCACATCCGGGCATACAGACCGCCCGCGGCGGTGAGCACTTTGTGCGTCCCCTGTTCGGCAACGCGGCCTTCCTCCAGAACGATGATCTTATCCGCCCCGACCACGGTAGACAGGCGGTGGGCGATCATGATGACGGTGCGGCCGCGGATCAGCACGGCAAAGGCTTTCTGAATTAAGACCTCGTTTTCCGGGTCGGCAAAGGCGGTAGCCTCGTCCAGCACTACGATGGGCGCGTCCTTCAGGATCGCCCGGGCTAAAGCAATACGCTGCTGCTCGCCGCCGGAGAGGTAGGTGCCCTCCGTGCCGATCTGCGTGTCGATGCCGTCCGGCAGTTTTTCGAGGATATCCCCGCACTGGGCGGCTTGCAGCGCCTCCAGCACCTGCTCCCTTGTGGCGTCCGGACGGGAAGCCCGGACATTTTCCAGAATGGAAGCCTTAAATAGCCGGCTGTTCTGAAAGACGAAAGCCACCTGATCCATGAGCACATGGGGATCGATCTGCTTTACGTCCACGCCGCCAACCTCCACTGTGCCGGAGGTGGCGTCCCAGAACCGGGGAATGAGACTGGCGGCCGTGGTCTTGCCGCCGCCGGAGGGCCCGACCAGCGCCACGGTCTGCCCCGGCTCTGCTGTGAAGGAAACGTGGGAGAGGGCGGGAGTTTCCGCACCGTCGTAGGTGAAGCTTACATCCTTGAATTCCACCCGATTACCGTGTGGCGTTTTCGGATGCGCCGGCGCTTCCAGTGTCGGGGCGTCCATCACCTGATCGATGCGCCCCAGAGCGGTATGCGCCAGCATCGTCCCGGCGGAAGCAAACATGATGCGAGCCAGCGCCGTGGAGATGATAGCAGAAAATACCGCATAGAAAACAAAATTCGTGACAAACCCGGCAAAATCACCGTCGGCCAGTGCGCCGGGGGCAAGGAACAAAACGACTGGAACCAGGAAGACAAAGGCGCCCTCCGTAAAGGTCAGATTGACAGACTGCGGCACCCGGCACACCTTGTCCTGGTAGTACCCGGCCTTGCTGCTGTAATCCTCAATAGCCTGCTGAAATGCCTTGAAGGAATAAACCGTCTGCTGGAAAATTTTCACCACGGGGATGCCCCGGACATACTCGGTACCCGCTTTGGTCATCCGATCCTGGGCCGCCTGATACTCGGCCATCAGCTTGGCGTTTTTGCCGCCCATCATAGAGAACATAGCGATCACCGAGATCACCGCCGCCAGCAGGCAGGCGGCCCCCATCCGCCAGTCGAAGACGAACATCAGCACCAGCATGGCAAGGAACATGACAACCGTGCCGACAATATCCGCCAGGTTGTGGGCCAGCAGCGTCTCGGTATCGGCGGCCGCCGCGTCCAGCCGGCCCCGGATAAGGCCGGAGGCGTTGGCGTCAAAATAGCCCAGCGGGGCCTTCATCACGTGGGCTACGCCCTGCTTGCGGATGTTGGACGCCGTGCGGAAGGCCGCCAGGTGGGTACACATCAGCCCCAGAAAGTAGATCACAATGCCGCCCACCGCAAAGGCGAAGGCCAGCCAGCCGTACTGCGCAACATTCGCCGCCCGGGTCCAGTCCGGTGCCACGGCGATCAGATCCCGCGCCGCGAGCCAGATGCAGATGTACGGCGCCATGCTCAGCAGCATGGACACCGCCGACAAAGCCAGGCCCAGGAAGGTCAGGCCTTTGCAACGGCCCGCATAGTCCAGCAAAGCAGCTACATCGTTCTTTTTTCGTTTTTTCATCCAAACAACCTCCTTCAAAGGTTAGCAATAACTAACTCGTGCGCAAAAAAGACAGGACTATTGTCCCATCAATTTCAGCCAGCCGGCTGTGTAGAAGCTCCGAAACTGTGCCACATCCTGGAATGCCTGTTCGCGGGGCATATCGTGGATTACAATTTCAAACAGTCCGTTGAACATGCCGCTGGCGATGATATGGCAGAGGGATTGATCCAGCTGCGGGATATCCTTGCCCAGATGGCGCAGCACCTCCATGTATTTAAGGGTATATTCCACCTCTACCTCCACCATGTTGTGGACAAAATGCTCGTAGGAAGTCCCCTCCGCCCGGCAGAGCAGCAGTTTGACCGGTTCTCGGTGCTCGCAGATGTAGTCCACCATCCAGTCCACATAATCGCTGGAGGCTTCGCCCATGTGCTCCGGCTGATCTTCCTCCGGCAGCTCGGCAAAGCCGGTCTGCGCTTCCATAAACCTTCCCATTAGGGCGGCGGCATGGGGTTCTACGATGGCAGCGAACAGTGCTTCCTTGCTGGAAAAGTAACCATAAAAAGCCCCCGTGGTCACCCCGGCGTTCTTTACGATCTGCCGCAAAGAAGCGCCGAGAAACCCTTTCTCGGAAAATTCCTCTAAAGCGGCCTGCTGTATCCTTGCTAATGTATCCGGTGATTTTTCTTCCATCGCAACCTCCATATAACAGTGCTATGTAACGATGTTATGATACATCAGATATCCTGTCATGTCAAGGGGGAAAAGATCCTTTTTGTGGATGGACTTAGTTTTGATTGGAGATGCCATTCATTACAATAATCTCTTTTCAGAAAAAAGCGTACAGAACCGGGGAGGGGGTTCTGTACGCCTCGTCTTATTTTTTTCGTGTTTCTTTATTATCGCGCATGGGGAGGGGCGTCATGCTGTGTATGCTGATACCCAGGGTGGAGAGATTGTGTAACGCGGCCGATGTGGACGGTGGCAAAACCCCGGCAACGCCCAGGGCGATCAAACCTCCGTTAAAGCCAAGCACAAAGCGGTAAATTGCATGGATACGTTTCATCAGCTCCATGGAGAGCATCCGCAACCGAACCAGCTCCCACAGGCTTTCCGCTGCAATGGTGATGTCGGCAATCTCCTGCGCAATGGCGGCGCCGTCGCTGATGGCGATTCCCACGTCGGCTTCGGACAACGCGGGAGAGTCGTTGATGCCGTCTCCCACCATAATAACGGTGTGCCCCTGTGCCCGCAGCGCCGCTACATAATTTGCCTTATCCTCCGGCAGCACCTCAGCACGAAATTCATCGACCCCGATATGGGAAGCAACCGCTTCGGCCGTGCGCTGGCTGTCACCGGTCAGCATGATGGTCTTTTGTATCCCCAGCCCGCGCAGGACGGCAAGAACGTCCGGCACTTCTTCCCGCAGAGGATCGGCGATGCAGATGACAGCCGCCAGTTGACCGTCGATTGCCAGATACAGATGAGAGTATTCCAAAGGCAGGGCGGTGAATTTCTCCTGTTCTCCGGCGGGAACCGTGCAGCCTTCGTCCTCAAAAATAAAGTGAGCGCTGCCGATGAGCACACGTTCCTGCCCGACAGAGCTGGAAATCCCATGCGCTACCAGGTAATTGACCTTGGAATGGAGCTCCTCGTGTTTGAGACCCCGGCGCTTTGCTTCCTCCACAACGGCGTTGGCCATAGAGTGGGGGAAATGTTCTTCCAGGCAGGCCGCCAGCCGCAGCATTTCCTCTTCATCGCGGCCGTCGAAAGGAATTACCTGGGCTACCTTGGGACAGGCGCGGGTCAGGGTGCCGGTCTTATCGAATACCACCGTATCGGCCTGGGCAATCTTTTCCAGAAACTTCCCGCCCTTTACCGTGATATGCTCCCGGCCGGCCTCACGCATGGCGGAGAGTACGGCCAGGGGCATGGCAAGCTTCAGCGCGCAGGAAAAGTCCACCATCAGCACCGACAGCGCCCGTGTGATGTTCCGAGTCAGGATAAGACTGAGCAGGCTGCCCGCAAAGGTATAGGGCACCAGTTTGTCCGCCAGATTAGCCGCCTTGCTTTCCGCCGCCGACTTCATCTGCTCCGAGTGTTCAATCATGGCGACGATCTGATCGTAGCGGCTCTGGCCGGAGGTTTGCCGGACCTCTATCGTACAGGCCCCCTCCGCTATGGTGGTTCCCGCATAGACAAGGCCGCCCGGCCGTTTGGCCACAGGCAGGGATTCCCCCGTTAAAGAAGCCTGGTTGACCATCACTTCGCCGTCTGTCACCATGCCGTCCACTGGTATGACGCCGCCGATACGGACCACAATCCGATCCCCCGGACGGATTTGGGATACTGGGGTCAACACTTCGCCGGCCGGTGTGCTCAACCAGACGCGGTCTACATTAAGAGACATACACTGCGCCAAATCCTGCACCGATTTTTTCCTTGTCCATTCCTCCAGAAGCTCACCCAGCTCCAGCAGGAACATCACCGAACCAGCTGTGGAAAAATCCTGTCGGATCATGGAAAGGGAGATAGAAACGGCGTCCAGCAGTTCCACTTTGATTTTACCCTGCTTCAAACAGCACAACCCTTTATGCAGAAAAGGGAAGGCGTGCCACAGCACGCGGGCGATCCGCAGGGGCGCAGGGAAAAACAGCGTGCTCACAAGCTTGAATGCCACCTTTCCCACCAGCTTTTCCTCAAACTGGCGGTTGAGCATGCGGCTGCTGTGAGCCGGCAGAGATACGTTTTGTTCCGCCTGCTCCCAGGAAAACCGCCGTACAGCCTGCAGAACCGTCTCTCTGGCTCCGGTATAGTACAGGATGACGCAGCCGGTGCGTTCATGTACCGTTACCCGACTGGTCCAGCTCTGCTTCTGGAACCATGCTTCCAGCAGATCTGCCTGACGCAGGCTCATTTCCTTTTGTTTCAGCCTGCATTGCAGCCGCATCCGTCCGCGGCTCTCGTGTATGATTACTGCATTCATTGAAAAACCTCCATGAAAAAGGGAGCCGCAGTCACGGCTCCCTTTGCTGCGGATGATTCATTCTTCCGGCTCTTTGTTTTCCTCATTGTTTTCGTCAGCGATTTCAGCGGCGGCTTTTTCCTCCGCTTCTTTCGCGGCCCGCTTTTCGTTGATATCCTTAGCGGAAGCCAAAATATCCCCGGCGTTTTCCTGCACCGAAGTAACGGTCTTCATCGCCGAATCCTTCATACGCAGGCCGGCGGCAGTTATATGGGTATACGCTTTTTTTGCGTCCTTGCTGGAAAGCAGCTTGATTCCGACAGAACCGAACAGCACGCCGCCGATAAAGCAGGCCAGCTTTGAATAAATGCGCATCTTCATTCATCCTTTCTCTTATTTGTGTTTGTAGCCCGTAATGATTAGCATAATCATACAGATCACAGCGCCCCATGCCCAAAAACGATGTTGTTTCACAGCAAATCCTCCTCACAGAACGATTTTCTTTTACATAAGCCTGCCGTCAACATTCTTCGGCTTTTTACCGATTCTGGCTGTTTCGTTGAGATTTTTCTCCATAAAAAAACGCCCATCCGCAGAGGTTAGCAATAACTAACTAAAGTATACTCCAACTTTCTCCCTTTGTCAAATGATTTTTTACTTGACAAAGGGAGAAAGGTATGATATACTAAATGTAGTTAGCGATAACTAACCAAAACTCCCTAAAGCCTGAAACTGTATATAGAAAAAAGATGCCGGTTCGCTGCTTCAAAGCGCGCAGGCTTGTTTTCGTATACATCGAATGACAGGAAGAGGGGATTTTTTTATGTCTGAAAATCTGAACGGTATCCAAATCCAGCTGTTATTATATTTTTTGGAAGCGGAACCGAAAAAGCGGACGGTGACCGACGCCGCCCGATATTTGAATAAGCCGAAATCCACCCTGACACATATCCTGGACAGCCTGGACGAGCTGGCGCTGATGGAGCGTGTAGAGGGGCGAAAGTCGGTGTTGACCACTGCCGGGAAAAGAACGGCCCAGCAGCTGCTGCACCAGCGGAAAATCCTGGAGCAGTATATGCAGTACCAGGATATCCCGCCCGCGCAAATCAAAGAAAATGCCCTGCGGGCGCTGTCGGCCGGCTTTTCTGATGAATTTATGGATCGCCTTGCCGAGCAGGAGGGAAGGATGCGCCTCAAGGAGATCTTCGCCGGGCACCGGGACTTTCACGGCGGGGATATCTGCAACTACCTCAAGGACGGCAGCTATTACTTCCCGTTCATCATTTACCGGGAGCAGATCAAGAACCACAACAATCTCTCCATGGCAAACAAAGGGTTTGAAAACCCTTGTGAGCTGATCGTAAAAGACCACGAGGGGCTGGTGTATCTGGCGGTAAAAACCGTGTCCGCCGAGTCCATGTCCAGCGGCAAGAAGATGGAGGGCCGGGTCAACAAAATGCAGTATCTGTACGATGGGGAATTCCGGGACGGCGGGATTGACGGTCGGTATGTGTATTTTCCGGTGACGGCGCTGAATTTCATCGCCATGGGAAAGGGCCGGGACACCCTGCTCCACGGCAGCGTATGCTTGAAAATGCAGTGCAGCGTTGGAGATATGCATATGCCGGAGAGCTCGGCGATTTTTACCATGTTTATCCACTGAAACAGGGCTGTCAAGGGGGCAATAAAAATTTTTTGAACCGTGTTTGGTTCAAGTGCGTTTTTTCTGTAATGATGCGGGCTCCGGGCCTTTTTTGAGGTCAAAAAGGGCTGTTTGGCCCGGGTTTGGTACAGAATTTCGATTGACAACAAAAAGACAAACCGATATACTGAGAGTGCTTTAGGGAAACTGTGGAATAAATTGGAAAAGACAAACCAGTTTATGAAGCAGAAAAATCCAACTATTTATGCTCTGAGGGAGAAAGCTGGAAACAACAGTTCCCTTCGGGACAAAGGAAGGCTTTTGAGATATGGGTTATCTCCATAGGACGAAGCCAAAAAAGAACAGGTGAAGCGGGCTGCCTCAAAAAACTCTGGAAGGGGTATTTTTTCAGGGGTTTAGTTAGCTATTGCTAACTTCGGATAGGCGGCCTCCTACACAAAATGAATATACCAGGAGGGCGAGTTCACAGCTCGGCCTCCTGACCAGAAACAATAGAAGGAGGAGCCCATGAGCCGTATCAAGGATTCGCCGTAGAAGCGGCAAAAATTTTTTGAAAGATGGTTAGAAAACACTAACCACAATATTTATTTCCCCCTTGAGGGAGAACATGAAATGGTATATACAATGACAACGACAAAACAGTCGTGGCTCAAACGGAGCCTGGCAGTTCTGCTGGCCGTGATGATGGTCATGAGCATGGGTGTTGCCAATGTCTTTGCTTCAGCAACATCTAGCGTTTCATTGGCAGATGGGATCTACAAGGTTCCCTTTAGCTTTAATTATTACAGGGCTGGCCAAATATATGAGGTGGCGGTGGGAAAACCAAATGCACTTATAAAAACTCCCGCCACAATCGAGGTTAAGGACGGAAAAATGGCAGTGACGCTCTCCGCTGTGCAAGATGGAACAGATTATGTAACAAAGTTCCAGTATCGCTTGCAGGACGAAGAGAATTATACGGAGGCAGCTGTTAGTGATACGGACCAAGACGGCAATGTGGATCAAATCAGTTTTACGATTGATTACACAGAGGACTATCTTGTTACTACCGTACATTATACATCGTCCGTGGAAGCTGGTTTTGAATCCGCTCTCTGCTTTGATTTCAGTAAGGCCGAAGCGGAAGGCGGGGATCAGCCGCCTGCTGAAGGGGATACCGAGGCTACCCATACGATTAAACTGGAAGTAGATTCCGCAAAAGCGGCAGAAATCATTAAAATTCCTGATGAAGACGGAAGCATGATGACTACCAGCGGCGGAATTGACAACGCCATAAGCGCCTATACAGATGAGGTAGAACTGGTCGAGAAAAATGGGGAATATACGCTTCTGCTACGTATGGCGAAAACAGGGATGTTCTCAGCGACCATGAAGAATTTCCATATCGTCGAAATTGATCCATCGGACAGCAATAAACAGACGCATACTGCAATTACGCCTATTGAAACCACATATAACGGAGCGGAGGTATACGAGTTTCATATTTCACTTGGAACGGAAGAGCAGCTTGGAAATCCTATCTATATGTGGTGTGAAGCTTCTGCTTCAATGGGGGATATGTCCATGTCTTTCTATAACAAAGTAGAAATTATCCCTCAAATCAATTATCTGATTGATCTGGCTGAAGAGCCGATGATCGCAGACGGTTCCTATACAGGTGAAGTAACTGTGGAATATGCATTGCAGTCACAGGCTGCATATTTTGTAACAGATGATGCCGCAGTTGATGTAAAGGACGGGAAAGCAACCATTCGACTCATAGTGAATAAAGATTATGCCTACGGTGAAACCGGGAATCTGTATTATGCAATTTATGGAAAAGAGACAAGCTCGCAGACAAATACCGCAACGCTGGTCCCTGTAAGCGGGGAAAAACAGAATTATGTTTTTTTGGAAACAACAGACCTGCGTCGTCCGATTTATACTGGAACTTCTCCCAGCACGAATAGCTCCAGCGTTGGTCTGACTTTTAAAGTCGATAAGGCCAGCCTAAAGAAAAACGATAATCCTGAAGTATTTGAAATGCTGGACGATGGAAACTATACTCCGGATATAGAAGTGCTAAACGCTGATGGCAATGTTTCTGAATTGGCTTCCTATTTTCAGACTACGGCTGTTCCCGTAAAATCTGAAAACGGAAAAATGACAGTGACCTTAAATATGACAAAGGCTGGTTTGGAAAACTTCAAGCAGAATATCTATACAGAAGATCAGGTGTTGACAGTTACTCCGATCAGCGGTTCCGATTTGAGTATGGTTGATATTACCCTTTACTATAAAGGGGATACCGCTCTTTTGACAGCCGAGGAAAACGGCAATACTGTTTCATTCCAGGTGAAACTCAAACAGGATACCGTCGAGAAAGTTCAGAATACAAACCTTCTGCCGGATGGCGATTATACAGTCGATATCCAGTGCTTAAAAGATATTTCCAATGATGCATCTATGTCTGGAAACTACTTTGATAAAGAGGCTGTTCCTGTTAAAGTTGAAGACGGCAAAGTTTATATGACACTGACCATCAAGACGGAATCAGACGATGGCACTATGTCAAATTTGGTGCAAGGGCTGAAGCACAAAGTAAACGGCGAATGGATTGTAGACGATCCACAGCCTACAGAACCATATCCGGACGGTATTGATCGGATTACAGAAACCATCGAGATTGATTCGTTGGAAGAACCGACCTATGTGCAGGTTTATGTGACGGCTATGGGATGGTGGGCAACTCTTAGAATTGTTCCGGATCTCAATACCATTGAAGGTAACAACCTGGGCGATATGCTGGCAGTGCCGGAGGTTTCCACAAATCCCAGCACATATACCGGCATGTATAGCAATGATGAAACGGTAATGGTAACTCTCAGCACCACAGAGGAGAAGTCAGACATTTACTATACGGTAGACGGAAGCCTTCCTGTGGTTGGTACGGCAAGAACTTTCAAGTATACAGGACCTTTTGCCGTAAAAACTGCGTCTGCTGAGATGAACACCGTAACGGTAAAAGCAATTACCTATAAAAATGGCGAGAAAATCCTTTTCCAAGAGTTATGATATTATTTTCCTAGCCCAAGAAGAGGAACCTGTCATTGCGGCCACGGAGCCCGGCATTTACGCAGTTCCCTACCGTATCTGGAAAGCTTTTGAACAGGATTATTCTATGGCGGATGATGCGGTAGACGGTGATATGATTGTTCAGGTATATAAGGATGAAGACGGAACGCTGAAATCCAATTACTACATGACAGTCAAAAAAAGAGATCAGGATGGCATAGTGGGTCATCTGCTCCAGGTGTGGAACATTCCAGGTACAGACGCTCCAACCGGCGCCCCGGAAGATTATGAGCTTGATGAACAGAAAGCAGTTGTATTGACAACGGTTAATGAAGCGGGGCTGGATGGTACGAATGCGGATTATCCCCGTATGTTGAAATTTACCCGCGACAGTTCCGGTGAGGAATATTTCTATATCAGAGTTGATGTTGATGCGATGGGAGATACTCACCAGAGCGCAAAGATTGTTATGGATTGGGACAATGCCCAGAAAGCAGCTTTGCCGGACGGTGTATACGAAGTGGACTATTCCATTATGAAAGCTTTTGAGCAGGACTATTCCATGGCAAATGACGTAATCGACGGACCTATGACTGTGGAAATCAGCAATGGGGCGGCAACGTATACATTGAAAGTAAAAGCCAGAAATCAGGACGGTATCATTGGTCATCTTCTTCAGCTGTGGAATATCCCCGGGACAGAAGCCCCGACCGGCGCTCCCAGCGATTACGAGTTGGACAGTCAGTTAGCTGAAATTTTAAGCACTGTCAACGAAGAGGGACTGGACGGTACAAAGGCCGATTATGGCAACGTATTTGAATTTACCAGAGATACGACCGGTGAAGATTATTTCTACATCCGTGTTAATGTCGATGCGATGGGGAATGACCATCAGAGTGCAAAACTTGTTCCTGATTGGTCTACCGCTAAGTGGCTGAGTGAAGCGGGCGATCAGGTGGCAACGCCTGTGTTGACAAACAGCGGGAGCTTTTCTGACAGCATTCAGGTTTCCATCACCTGCGCAACGGAAGGCGCCGATATTTATTACACTTTAGATGGTTCTGTGCCGAGTATATCGAATGGTATCAAGTATACGGGCGAATTTACCGTGTCGGATACGACAACGGTAAAAGCGATTGCCGTGAAAGATGGCCTGACCGACAGTGCTATTGCCTCCGCTACTTATACAAAAGACACAAGCGTTGATCCTGGCGATGATGAAAAACCCGTAGTACTTGGGCCTGGACGTTACACGACAGATGTTCAGTTATGGCACGCATATTCAAATCAGGCATCTATGGGTAACGTGGCGTTTGTTGATGTGGAAGATATGCTTGTTGTAGAAGAAAACGGAAAGTATACATTGTATGTGGCGACAAAACCTGTACGAGTTTCCGGCTATACGACGGCGATCACAGATATGGCTTGCGTAGATGGTTCTGAGGTGACTGTTGAAGAAACAGCTTTCTTTACAACAAATACGAAATACGACGGAACCGCACATGAACTTGAATACATCAAGGTATTTTCAATTGAATTGGACAGCCTGGATACAGAATATGTCAATATGAAAATGAAAGTACCGTATACGCCTATGGATGCGGTTGGAGCAGCGACAGACGGGTGGTTAAGCTGCCGTCTCAAAATCGATTTGAGTGATGCGGTAAAAGTTTCAGATGATTATGAACTGAATCCCTCAGAAGAATTAGAGCAACAGTCCTCTGCAGTAGATTACACGGATTCCAAAACCGGCGTGAAGGTTCATGCTGATGAAGGCGTATTCGATGAGGGCGTGCAGATCGTGGTTTCCGAAATCACCAAAGGCGCTGACTATGACAACGCGGTTTCTTCCCTCAGCGATGTGGGCAAAAAATTCAAGCTCTATAATGTGAAATTCCTGGATGCAGACGGCAATGAAGTAACTCCCAACGGTACGGTGAGCATTAGCCTTCCCATTGCCGCAGGTTATGATTCCGCTAATCTGGCAGTATACCGTTTGGCCGATGGCGGCAAGGTGTTGGTAAGAGGTGCGGTAGAGGACGGCTACTACACCGTCATCACCCGGACCGCCGGAACCTATGCGCTGGTGGAAAAAGGCAGCACCATCACCGATGCGGAAAACACGGCCAACATCCCCCAGACCGGCGACGACTCCAACGTGGCGGTGTTTGCTCTGCTGGCCTTGGCCGCTGCGGGCATGATGGGTGTTACTCTGGTGACCAGAAAGCGCAAGTCCAACGAAGCCTAAACAAAGGAGAAACAATATGACAAATACTGCATCAAAGCTGAAAAGGGCAATATGCAGTATGGTGGTGATGCTCGCCCTTGTGGCGGGCATTACTTCCATACCAGTGTTAGCAGCATCTAACGGCATCTATACCGCAACCGCGACCTCCCATTACCGCCATCCTACCACCGGGGTCATCGAGGATTCCGGCGGCGAGGGTTCCTACGTCCTGGGCCAGTCCATGACCGACAGTGCCCTTAACAAGGCTGCTCTGGTTGAAGTGGATCCGCAGGGTAATACCTTTGTTACCGTGCGGCTCAACCTTATGGACAATATCCAGAATCCGCAGTTTCAGGTGGACGGCAGCCGGAACGGGAATTTTTCATCGGTTTCCGCTACAGTCATGCAGGAGGATTTCACCAACAATACCACCGACTTCCGGATGCAGGTACCCAGCGAAAACGCCATCATCCGCTGCAATATGTATGTGATCCCCATGGGACGGGACGTGATCTTCTACATAACGGTTGGGAACCTCCAGTCCGGCTCCGGGGATTTCGTCACCAGCATTACGGTGCAGGAGCCTGAGCCGGAACCGGAGCAGCCTGCGGTAACCACCCCGCAGACGCAGACTCCATCCAGCCAGACCTCATCGGAGCAGACACCCTCTTCCAGTCAGGCACCAAGCTCCGCAGATCCTTCCTCTTCGGAAGCATCCAGCAGCAATGCGTCTTCCGCTGATTCTTCCAGCGAAGACAGTTCCTCCGAAGCTCTTGGCCTGGAAGAGTTCGATGCTTCCGGCAACAAGGTGAGCGATACCTCCACCGAAGCGGAGCAGGACAGCAGCACCGGCAATCCGGTGATCTGGTGGGTCATCGGTGGCATTGTGATTGTTGCCATTGCGGGAGGCTGTGTGTGGTACTTCTGCTTCTTCAGAAGGGGTAAGAACCCCTTTCAGAAAAAGTAAGGGAAGGTGCGGGCAATGAAACTCAAAAAAATCCTATCCCTTGTTTTAGCCGGTGTGATGGCGCTGTCCGTCACCGGCTGCGTCAACCAGCACCCGGAGGAAACCGGTAGTACAAACGCCAATGAAAGCGGTGAAGTCCGCCTGGTAGCCACCTCCCCGGCGGTAGCGCAGATCTGTAACCGGCTGAATCTTGACCTGGTGGGCATCTGCCAGTCCACCAGCGAGCTGCCGGAGCGGTATGACGGCGTTACCACCGTGGGCATGGCGATGAATCCGGATCTGGAAATCATTAAATCCCTCGACCCCGACTACATCCTGTCCCCCAGCTCTCTGCAAAACGACCTGCAGCCCAAATACGCTTCCATCGGGGTCAGTTCTCTGTTTTTAAACCTCAAAAGCGTAGAAGGAATGTACGCCTCTATTGAAGGGCTGGGACAGAAATTCGGCCGGGAGGAAGAAGCGGCTGTCATGCTGGAGGAATTCGATTCCTTTATGACGGAATTTGCAGAAAAAAACGCCGGTAAGGAATCATCCAAGGTACTGGTGCTCATGGGCCTGCCCGGTTCGTATATCATCGCAACTGACAACAGTTATGTAGGCAGCCTGGTGAAGCTGGCGGGCGGCACTAATGTTTACGGCGATGGGGACGGGCAGGAATTCCTGTTCGCCAACACCGAGGATATGAAAACCAAGGAGCCGGACGTTATCCTCCGGGCAGCCCACGGCTTGCCGGATGAGGCCAGGAAGATGTTTGCGGAGGAATTTTCCACCAACGACATCTGGCAGCATTTCAAGGCGGTGCAGGAGGGCCGGGTGTACGATCTGGATTCCGACCTGTTCAATATGAGCGCCAATTTCAGCTATGAGGAGGCGCTGAAAGCGCTTCAGCCCATGCTTTACGGCGAGGAATAACCCTGAAAAAACACAAGGCGGCCGGGCTTTTCCTGTCGGGGGAATCCCGGCCGTTTTTCCAAAAGGAGATTTTGCTTATGGTAAGCAACCGAAAGAAAATCCTCTCCTTTGTGATTACTGCTCTGGGGCTGCTGGCGCTGTTCCTGGTTGCCGTCAACACCGGCAGCCTGAAGGTGACGCCCTTGGAGCTGTTCAAAGGACTCTTTATTGAATACAACGAAAACGTGGCGACCATTTACGACCTGCGGTTTCCCCGCATTCTCATCGCCATTTTCGGCGGCGCGGCAACCGCCGTATCCGGCGTGTTGCTGCAGGCCGTGATGAAAAACCCGCTGGCCGACCCCGGCATTATCGGCGTCAGCTCCGGGGCCAGCCTGACGGCGGTGCTCATTACCGCCTTTGTGCCCACCCTCTATTTTTTCACGCCTTTGTTCGCATTTTTAGGCGGGATGATCGCCTTTTTGCTGGTCTACTCCCTTTCGTGGAAGGGCGGGCTGTCGCCTCTGCGCATTATTCTCGTGGGCGTGGCGGTCAATGCTATGTTTACGGGACTCATGAGCGCCTTCAACTCCGGTACGGGGAGCAATTATTCCGGCGTCGCCAGCATTGTCAATGCCAACATCACTATGAAAACATGGGACGATTTCCAGACGCTGTTACTCTATGTGGTCATCGGTTCGATCGCCTCCGTCTTTGTGCTGGGACAGTGCAACCTGCTGGCGCTGGAGGATAAAACGGCGCGGAGCCTTGGCGTGAACGTCACCCGCAGCCGGATCATCATTTCGGTGATTGCGGTTTTGCTGGCAAGCATTTCCACCGCCATCATTGGCCCCATCAGCTTTTTGGGGCTGATCGTCCCGCATATCGCAAGGCTGCTGGTGGGGAGCAATCACAAGGTGCTGGTGCCCTATTCCATCCTGCTGGGAGCATTCACCCTGTTGCTGGCAGATACGGTGGGACGCACCATTGCGGCGCCTTATGAAATCAGCGCGGCCATTATCATGTCGGTGGTAGGCGGCCCGTTCTTTATCCTGCTGCTTAGGAGGTCGAAACAAAGCTATGGACAATAACGTGTTTACCGTCAAAAACCTTTCCTTCGCCTACGGCAGACAGCAGGTGCTGAAGAACCTCGACCTGGAGCTTCACGAAGGGAAAATCACCACCCTCATCGGCGCCAACGGCTGCGGCAAGAGCACTCTTTTCAACCTGATGACCAAAAACCTGAAACCGGACGAAGGTGAAATCCTGCTGCGGGGCGGCAATATTGCCGAAATGCGCCTGAAGGATTTTGCCCGGGAGGTTTCCATCGTCCACCAGTACAACACGGCTCCAGTGGATCTGAGCGTGGAAAAGCTGGTGGGCTACGGCCGGACGCCGTACCATACCATGGGACTTTCTCCCGATCCCAAGGAGGACGAGGAAAAAATCCGCCGGGCGATGGAGATCACCCATACCTACAAGCATAAGGACAAGCCGGTTTCCGAACTGTCCGGCGGGCAGAAACAGCGGATATGGATCGCCATGGCGCTGGCGCAGGATACGAAGGTGCTGTTTCTCGACGAGCCCACCACCTATCTGGATATCCGCTATCAGCTGCAAATCTTAAAGCTTATCCGGCAGTTAAACCGGGAATACGGCATCACCATCGTCATGGTGCTCCACGACATCAACCAGTCGCTGTATTACAGCGACGAGATCGTCGCCATGAAGGACGGGAAAATGATCGCCCACGGCCTGCCGGAAGAAATCCTCACAGGCGAGCTGGTTCGGGAAGTTTATGATGTGAATCTGGATATCCGGACCGTAGACGGCAAGCCCTTTGTCATTCCGGTGTAAGCGGAAAGGAAGGAGGATGCGGCTTCGATGAAGCTCAGACGCACAACGGAAGATTACCTGAAAACCATTTACCTGCTGTCCCAAAAGACGGAAGTCCACGGCGCACATATCGCGGAGGAGCTGGGCGTATCCAAGCCGACAGTCTCCGTTTCCCTCAAGGCGCTGGAACGGGAGGGATACCTGACGCGGGACGAAAACCACGCCGTTTGCCTGACGAAAGCGGGATTGAAAATCGCAAAGGCCACCTACGAACGGCACCAGACCTTCCGGACGCTGTTGGAGGATCTGGGCGTAGACGGGAAAACAGCCGCGGCGGACGCCTGCCTCATGGAGCACGCCGTCAGCCCGGAAAGCTACGAGGCCATTAAGGGGCTGACAAAAAGAAAGAAGGCGGACGGGGATGAATGACGCGATGCAGTCTCTGGGATACGGCCTATTGGCCGTCCTGTTTTCAGCGGCCATCCTTGCGCTATGCGCGGTCATCAAAAAGGCTGCAAAAAATTTTTTAAAGGGCGGACGAAACCATGATGATCAACAAACGGCTCATCGGCACGGTAGCTGAGAGCAGAAAATACATCGCCGGGAACGTCGTATTGCAGTGGTGCTCCCTGGCGGCGAACATCGCCATGATGTTCAGCATTACAAACCTGTTTGCCGGGCTTTACTACGGCAATACCAGTTCCCATACCCTGTGGGCGACGGCGGCCGTGGTCGTTCTGGCTCTGGTGATACGCTTTCTTTGCACCACTGGGGCCAGCCGGATGAGCTACCTTTCCTCCAAAGCGGTCAAGAAAACCCTGCGGGAGAAAATCTATGAAAAGCTGCTGCGGCTGGGCGCCTCCTACAACGAACAGGTAAAAACCAGCGAAGTGGTGCAGGTGGCGGTGGAAGGCGTGGATCAGCTGGAAACCTACTTCGGCGCCTACCTGCCCCAGTTTTTCTACGCCATGCTGGCTCCGCTGACCCTGTTCGCAGTGCTCTGCTTTGTAAATGTACCGGCGGCTATTGTGCTGCTCATTTGCGTGCCACTGATTCCCATAGCCATTGCCGCAGTGCAGACCTGGGCAAAAAAGCTGCTCTCCAAATACTGGGGGCAGTACACGGCGCTGGGGGATACCTTCCTTGAAAATTTACAGGGGCTGACGACCCTCAAAATCTATCAGGCGGACGAGTTCAAAAACAAAGAGATGAACGCGGAGGCCGAGAAATTCCGCAAAATCACCATGAAGGTACTCACCATGCAGCTTAACTCCATTACCATCATGGATTTGATTGCATACGGCGGGGCGGCGCTGGGGGTCATCATGGCGGTGACGCAATATATGGGTAACCACGTATCGTTAGCCGGCTGCCTGCTGATCATCCTGCTGGCAGCGGATTTCTTCCTACCCATGCGGCAGTTGGGCAGCTTTTTCCACATCGCCATGAACGGCATGGCCGCCAGCGACAAAATCTTCCGCCTGCTGGATCTTCCGGAACACAAACAGGAGGTTTCCGAGAGCTTTCCATTACAGCATGACATCGTCTGCTCCGGCCTGCAGTTTTCCTATGAGCCGGACCGGGAAATCCTGCATGGTGTGGATTTACGGTTCCCCCAGGGCAGCTTCACGGCTCTGGTTGGGGAAAGCGGCTGTGGAAAATCGACAGTGGCTTCTATTCTGATGGGACGGAACAAGGGCTATACCGGATCGGTCACCATCGGCGGCGTGGAGCTGCGGGAAATAAACGAAAGCTCTCTGCTGCGGAATATCACCTATGTCAGCCATCAGAGCTATCTGTTCAAGGGTACGGTGCGGGATAACCTGCTCATGGGTAAGCCTTCCGCGTCCGATGACGAGCTGTGGGCGGTGCTGGAACGGGTGAACCTTGCCGGATTCCTGAAAGCGGAGCAGGGGCTGGATACTCACCTGCTCGAAAAGGCGTCGAACCTGTCTGGCGGGCAATGTCAGCGGCTGGCGCTGGCACGGGCGCTCTTACACGACAGCCCGGTCTATATCTTTGACGAGGCCACCTCCAACATCGATGTGGAGAGCGAAAACGACATCATGGCAGAAATCCACCGGCTGGCAAGGGGCAAGACGGTGATCCTCATTTCTCATCGGCTGGCGAATGTGGTGCGAGCGGACAACATCTATGTGCTGGATGGCGGAAACATCGCCGAACACGGCAGCCATGAAGAATTACTGCAAAATCACGGCCTGTATGAACGGTTGTGGACAGCACAGCAATCCCTGGAGAACTACAGGAAGGAGGACGAAAACGCATGAATACCGGCATAAAAAAACGAAGCGGATTTAAGGTGATGTTCCAGCTGATCGGGTTGGTAAAGCCCTTGACCGGGTTTATGCTCCTGGCTATCCTCATGGGGCTCATCGGCCATCTCTGCGCCGCCTTTATCACCATCTTCGGCGGCTATGCGGTGCTGGAGGCACTGCACTTTGACACGCCTTTTACCCTCACCGCCCTGTTCGTCTGTGTGGTGGTATTTGCCGTCGTGCGGGGGTTCCTGCGGTATGCGGAACAGGCCTGCAACCACTTTATCGCCTTTAAATTATTAGCACTTCTGCGTGATAAGGTGTTCCGGGCGCTGCGGCGGCTCTGCCCTGCCAAGCTGGAGGGCAGGGACAAGGGCGACTTGATTTCGGTCATCACCTCCGACATTGAACTGCTGGAGGTGTTCTACGCCCATACCATTTCCCCGGCGGCCATTGCGTTTCTATTTACCGTTGCGATGTGCTTGTTCATCGGTTCTTTTCACTGGCTGCTGGGTCTCATTGCACTGGCGGCGTATCTCGTGGTTGGAATCGTCATTCCCCTTGCCACCTCCAAGTTCAGCGAGGACGATGGGATGAAGTTCCGCACCAAATCCGGGGAGCTTTCCGGCTTTGTGCTGGACAACCTGCGGGGGCTTTCGGAAACCCTGCAATATGGGCAGGGCAAAAAGCGGCTGACACAGATGAATGAAAAAACCGATGACCTTGCCAAAGACGAGGAACGCATGAAACGCACGGCCGGCCGCAACTCGGCAGTGACCAATACGGTGGTGCTGGCCTTTGACCTAATCATGCTGTTTGTTTCCGCCCTGCTCTGCCAAAGCGGTGCCGTGGGCTTTGAGGGAGTGTTAATTCCCACCATCGCCCTGTTCTCCTCCTTTGGCCCGGTGATTGCGCTGGCGGCGCTGGGCAGCACCTTGCAGAACACCTTTGCGGCGGGTAACCGGGTGCTGGATATTTTGGACGAAATCCCAGTGGTGGAGGAAGTCACCGGCCAGCCGGAAATCGCCTTTACGGGCGCGGCGGCGGAGCAGGTCACCTTTTCCTACGGGAGCGAAACCATCCTGTCCGATGTGTCGGTGGAGATACCGGAACACGGTGTGGTCGGCATTGTGGGGCGCAGCGGCAGCGGAAAATCCACGCTGCTCAAGCTGCTCATGCGCTTCTGGGACGTGCAGAAAGGCAGTGTAACGCTTTCCGGCACAAGTGTTGCGGATATTAACACGGCAAATCTTCGGCGCATGGAAAGTTTTGTCACCCAGGAAACCCACCTGTTCCACGACAGCATTAAAAACAACCTGCGGATTGCAAAGCTCACGGCAACGGACGAGGAGATCGAGTCCGCCTGCAAAAAGGCGTCGGTGCATGATTTCATTCTAACGCTGCCGCAGGGCTATGATACCCCGGTGGGCGAACTGGGCGACACCTTATCCGGCGGGGAGCGGCAGCGGCTGGGACTGGCGAGGGCCTTCCTGCATGACGCCCCCTTCCTGCTGCTGGACGAACCCACCAGTAACCTGGACAGCCTGAACGAAGCGGTCATCCTAAAATCCCTCCATGAAGAACGGGAGGGGAAAACGGTGGTGCTGGTGTCCCACCGTCAGTCCACCATGCGGATTGCGGACACCGTCTATTCCGTCGAGCATGGGAGAATGAGTTAAAGAAAGAGGTAGATCGATGAAACTGAAACGGCTGATATTTTTGATTTTGGGATTTCTTTGTCTGGGGCTTGGGTGCATCGGCGTGGCGCTGCCTATCTTGCCCACGGTGCCTTTTTTTCTGCTGACGGTATTTTTCTTTGCAAACTCCTCCCAGAAGCTCCACGACTGGTTTGTGAGCACAAAGCTTTACAAAAAGCATTTGGATTCCTTTGTAAAGAAGAAGGGTATGACGGTGCAGACCAAGCTCGGCATCATCATCCCGGTGACGCTGGTGATGGGGATCGGATTTTTCATGATGATGCGGGCGAATGTGGTGGTGCCCAGCGTCATCCTTGCCATCGTCTGGGTTTGTCATATCATTTATTTTGTTTTCGGGGTCAAGACCATACGAAAAGGACAATCCGGCGAAAAGGCCTCCGCAGAAGAAAAATCTACAAGTATATAAGGAAAACAGGACAGCAGCATATGCAGGCGTCTGAAGGAAAAGGGGAAGTTGTCCGAAACAACTTCCCCTTTTCTTTATGGATTATCGAGCAGCATATCAATAATAGATTTAATAACCTTGCGATCCCGTTCGCTGCATTGCTGAAACAGTCGCAGCAGTTGTTTTTCTTCCGGCTCGGATTCCTTTTCCGGATAAAAGATGCTGTCGGCAGATAAACCGAGATTACGGAGCAGCTTGGATAAAACCTCATAACTGGGCCGCCGTTCCTCATTTTCAATGGCTGTTAATATCTATGACTGATGCCGACACGCTCAGAAAGCTGATCTCTGGTATATCCCATTTTCAGCCGTGCCTGCTTTAAGATATATCCCATATTTTTGATTGATATTTCCTTTTTATTTACCACTATTAGTTCACCCTTTTTCATTTTAAGGATTTCCTGCGGCCCTTAAAACGATATATTCGTGGTTGTTTATAAGAACTAATAGTTCCAAACATAATGAAGAGAGAGGGCAAAAAATGAGGGACAATCCTATTTGTCTGCACATAAGATTGTGCAGACTGCGGTGATAAGAAAAAGACATTCCGCTTTGGCTTATATGGATTTTAGAGCTTTTTAAAATCCGGTTTGCTGAAGCAACCGTTTTATGTAATGAAAAGGAACTGTTAGTTCCAAATAATTACACCTGTAAAGAAGCGCACAGTCAGACGGGATTCTCCCCGTTTTGTCTGTGTGCTTTTTTATCCCGTAAGCATATTCGCTCTCCTCCAAATGACCTGGATTTTTAGAAAATTCAGATTAGCTTGGAGGAAGAACGATGTATAAAAGAAACGACGGTCTAACCGAAGACCATAGACTGCAAAATCAATTTACGGCGTACCTGCGCAGCGCGCTTCATAACGGCCGGATAGATTATCTCCGTGGGAAGGACAAGCCGCAGCGAATTGAAATAATGCTGGAGGACATGGATTATCTGATGGCTGACGAAAAGGACTTCCTTTTGCAGCTCGCCGAACACGAGGCATTACGGCAAGCTTTGCAGGAAATCAAGAAGCAGGAACGGTACATATTACTGGCGAGAGTCATAGATGAAAAAGGTTTTGCCCAAATCGCCGATGAAGTCGGCCTGAGCTATAAAGGGACGGCCGCAGTGTATTACCGTACCCTTGAAAAGCTGAGAAAACTTCTGAGAGGTGAAGAAAATGAATTTTAGAGAACTGCTCATATTGGCGAAAGCAAATCATCCGCAGGCGATGGAAACGCTGCTCTCCATGTACCGGCCGCTTCTGATGAAAGAAGCGGTTGTCAACGGTATATTTGACGAGGATCTGTATCAGGAACTGTGCATTGTTTTTCTGCGCTGTGTCCGGAATTTCCGGGCATAGAAACAGGTAAGAAAAGCAAAAAGAAAGGGGGCGCCGCAAGGCGTCCCCTTTCGTCCCCGCTGGAAGCGGCCCCGGCGTACCTACCACCGGCAATCGTTCATTACGCTGCGTTTTCCATGAGATCGCTCATCAGGACATCGACGAGTAGTTTCCCAGACAGGGTTCCCGTGCGAACGGTAACTTGGTCTTTGCGCAGCTGTTCAAATTCCTCCGTACGCAGTGCCCGGCTCTGTCTGGCAAGCGACCGGTCTTCAGTTGTCAGGCGCTTTGCCACAACCTGCTGCCATTTGAGAAGAAAGCCCGTGGCCTGCTCAATATCCTCATATTGTTCATTGAGTGTGGAGCGTTTCTGCCGTATCGTACCGTCCGGCTCAATTTCCAGCGTATAAAATGCTTTCGTTGGGTCGGTACTCTTGCGTAAAAAGAGGATGTACGACTCCCGGTTTTCAATCCGATCCCAGTAGCGGTCGCTGTTCGCAATACAGTGAGTGAGGGCATTCCCTTCAAGAATAATATCCTCAACGCCGGCGGGGGCAACAATCATGTACTCTTCATCGCTGTATTCATACTTTTCTTTGAGCGACTGACAGATTTCATCAATATGGGGATACTCATTCAGGATTTTGCCCACACGGATCGTCATGCTCGTCCCGTACTTCTGACAGCTTTGAACCAATTCGTTGTGCCGCCTTTTTAGATCCCGCACACGGTAAATGAGTTCATCGTCCGTATTCATGTGCAGCCCTTTCGCCATGGAGAGATAGTCGGCCCATGTGTTGATAACATTGTGGCTGGACATATGCTCTTTTGACATCTGCCGGGCAATATAATTGTGGATTTGAGAAATGCTCATTTTCTCTCGGATAAATTTTAAGTCGCTGGGCGTGATTTCTTCCCTGCAAAGCCAGGAAATGGTGCGGTCTGGGATTTCCTTTCCGGAAGCCTTTTCGTATTGCAGCCAGTTCAGGAAACCGCTGCCGCCGTTGTTTTTCCGAAGCCTCTTCAGCTTCTGCCCGTCAATACCGAGCAGCTTTGTCAGGCTGCTTTCCTGGATAGACAGGGGAACGTCATCACAGCCGTATTTATGACGACCTTTCACGTGTTCCTTTGCCAGACGGGAAAGCCCCGCCTTCACAAACTTTTCGATGTACGGGCGCTTTTCGTAGGCAATCAGGTATTCCTCCGGATCAACACATTTGTTGCCGCGGACATATTCCAGAAGTCCGGTTTTCTTTAGTTCACGCTTTGAAAGGGCTGGAAGTGTTTTGCCGTACACCATACCGGAATAGTCCGTATACCAGCCGCTCTTGTTAATATATCCATTTATCCATCGATAAGTTTTCTGCTTATAAAGCCCCCAGTAATAAGCACGCTGGGGAATAGCGTTTTTATCGCAGATCATGCGGCGGATTTCATGGACATAGCATTCCGGCGTCATATACTCTCCCTTTCGATAGGTGCGGTGACCTTCAAATTCCCGAACCATGACGCCATCTTTGCAGCGTTGAATCAGATAGAAATAAACCTTCTGGGTATGGAAAAAGCCTGACCGTCCGATGCTTTTGAATGTAATCTTGTGGCGGCAGCAGGGGCAGCGCCCTTCCTTATTATACAGAGGCTTATGGATAGGGACTTCCTTTTCACAATAGGAACAATAGCCGGTTTTTGCGCCTCCCTTTTTGTAGTGGTAGAAAATGTAGTTTTCGGGAATTGCCACTTTATCCACCCATCGGCTCCAGTCCTTGGGAAGCGGCGGCGTTTGTGCCAGGTCACTATCCCATCTGTCAGTCTCTCTTTTGTGCCTTTGCTCCAGCTGTTCCTCACGGATTTTAAGCTGATAGTCGAGCAGGTCGGAAAAGTAGCCGTTTTCTAGCCCCAGGTAATTCCGTATGGTGATGCGGGTTCGCCGGCTGATGTATGCTTTCATGTAGTAAGCAGATCTGTACTGTGGCCATTCGAGCCGGTCCAGCTTGGAGTCCAGCCACTTGTTATAGGTGCAGTCATAGGTGATAAATTTCTTTTCCGCACGGGAAAAATACACTTCATAAATCGGCAGATTTCCGCCCTTGTGCATATTGGCTGTCCAGAACAGGGCAACCTTCAGGATACCGTTCTGCACGCGGCAGCGAAGATGCAGGTCGTACTTGTACTGGTCTCGCGTTTCCCGGTAGCCCGTAACCGTTACAGGTGTATCACTCATAGCGCGCCGCATCATATCCGGCGTGGCTGTCAGCCGGTCCATTTTTAATAAGTCAGCTTTCTTCAAAATATACCTACCGTCCTTTTCTCAAAATTTACATCATACCATACGCCCGGAAGTAGAACTTTCCCGTCCACCTGTGCAAAGGCGATTTGCTCTATCTTTCCGCTTGCCGGGTCTTCTTTGGCAAACGCAAGATAATCACCGATGCTTCCGCAGGCAAGGGGGTCGGGGCCGCGCACAACGGCATAACCGCCATTCGCATGGACACGATCCGCTGTCACATGACTGCTCCATTTCCGATGCGGGTGATCCACCATATAGGCCAGGGCGTGCAGGAACAATTCCTTCTGACTGAGCTGCTTGAGAATCCGCAGCTCCGTACAGGAAATTTTAGAATCCGTGTTATCCTCGTCAATATCGCCGCCGGCATCCACCAGGTAAAATTCCGAGTCTTCAAAAGGATAATACGACAGGCAATCCAAAGGATTTTCCGCCGAATGAAATCCGTTTCTTGCACAATTTGCCTTATCGGTGACATTTAAGCCCATGACAAACTGGTAGCCCCGGCATATTAGTCCAGGGCGAAACGCTTTGTATGCAATCATCAATAACACTCCTTTGTTTAGCCGGCCATTTTCTCCGGTTGGAGAAAGCTGTCCAGGGTAATCTGGTTATCCATAGACAACTGCTCCGGTTCCTTTGGCTTCTCTTTTTTCACAGATTGCGGCTTTTTCTTCTCCGCCTTTTTCTTCGGCGTGGAGGAAATACCACGGTATGGTCTGGGGACAAATTTTTCGTCTTCGTCTGTTTTGTCCTCTTTAACGTCCAGATCACGGAAATACTCTTCTGCCCACTGATAGCACAGCTCGTCGGGTACGTCCCCGCCATAACCGCCGGCCATCGGTTTTTCATCATTGTCCTTCATCTCTTTTCCCAGATACTCCCGTGCCTTACGGTTAATAAAATGGAAGCAGTTAATCATGCTCTTGCGGGGATGCATCACCAGCCTGGCAAAAGCCATGTCCTCATAGCACAGGGTTTGCACATATTCGGTAACGCACAGTTTCATGTTTCTTCGTGTAAGACGTTCGGTGGCATCTCCCAGCCGTTTAACCGATGTGGCGATCAGCGTGTCGTTGTCCATGGCAATCGCCTTTTCCCATTCGAGCCGTTCCTTTTCCTTGCGCTTGCGCTGGTTTTCTTCCCACTCGGCTTTCCGTTTGGCTTCAGCCTCCTCGTGCGCTTTGCGCTTTTCTTCTTCGGCCTGCTCGGGCTGAGTTTTTTCTTTCTCAGCCGGCTTTGAAGCTTCAGCCGATGGCGGCGCTGCTGTCATACCGTCTGCCGTATCTGTGGACGGCACAGCCTGCACCGGTTGGTTCTTCGGTTCAGGCATCTCCGCCTGAAAGACAGCGGCCTGTTCCCGGTCGCTCTCCTGTACCATGTTCAGATTTGAAAAAAATCCCATAGTGGATACTCCTTTCAAAAAATGAAGGCACTGCATGAGAAGTCCCCATACAGCGCCTTTGATTTTGTTTGGCTATAAAGCCTTATTCTTTGTCTTGCTTGAGTGGCTTTGCCAGCATCGGCGAAAATTTCACCGGACAGAAGCCGTCCGTATCGCAGTAGTAATAACGCCGGTTCTCATCGTCATAAAGCTCAATGACATCTGAGGGAGCGATACTCCTGCCGGGATAGCCATCCGGCAAATCGTCGTTGTACTGCTCGAAAATGCGCTTGAGCCGGTGTTGTTTATCCTCACCGGAAATATAGAACAGCACGCCGTCGTATACCCGGTTGTATTCGGCCGCCGAAGGCCGTTCAAAGCCGGCTTTATGCAGCGCCTCGATGCCGCCAAAGGCAAAAGGGACGGTAGGGTGTTCCTCGTCCAGCCGGAGCTGGTAAATCCGGAAAGCCTGTTGACGGCGCTGTGCAAGAAGCATTTTGAGAAGCGTTTCCTCCTCACCTTTTATGAATAGAGACTGCTCCTCATTGGTAAAACCCAGCCGTTCTTCCAGAGTTTCGGTTTGCTCCGGCGCTTCGTGCCATGCGGCAATCTCTTCGTCGATGGCGTCGAAATCACACAGCCCATACAAAAAACGTGTCTTGAAATTCATTCGTTCAGCCCTTCTTTCTGATTTTTGTTTGATGGCAAGCTGCCAGTCGTCAAATCCCTTATAATTGGGGTTCCATGTCAGCCGCCTGCATTCCATTCCAGCCGTTTTTGCAATTTGGCTGACTTTAGAAGCGCCTGCGTAGATCTGCTCGTTGCGGTATTTATCCATGTCTTCCGCTTCCACAATCATCTCTGTGCCGTTGGCGGCCAGCAGGGGAAACAATAGCTTTAATGGCTCCGTATTGTTGGCCCCGGCTGTCGCCGCAAAGGTACGGCCCGACAGACAGTGGGACACATCCGCTTTCAGAAATCCCTCCGTAACATATACCACCCGTGCAAACGGATCGCCGACAAAATGCACCGGGCTTCCGGAACTGACGCCCATCGGCTTGCTGCCGGAGGAAAGCCAGATGTATTTGGCTCCCTCTTTCTCCGGCGGGTCGTTGTCATTTTTCAGCGGTATGTCCAAACGAATCTGGCAGCCATGTATCATGCCGTCGATGCCGCGCACGGGAATCAGAAAGCCGGCGGTTATCGTGGAGAAATTTACCGTCCACTTGCCGTTTTTCTGATAAAATCCCGGAACACCTTCCACCGTATAGCCCTGGGCGATTAGCTGGTTTGCCAGCTTCCCGCATAGATAAAAGGGCGGGGTGCTTTTATATCCCAGCCGATCAATCTGTTCATCGGTCAGCCCGCGGACAGTGCGCAGATGCTCCCGGTGCCGCTCGGACAGCTTGAGCAGTCCGAGCAGCCCGGAAAGCGTATGGTGAATCACAGGATTTTTCGCACGGGCAGATTGAGGGATTTCCTGGCGCTTTTCTTTTTTGGGATTGGACGGAAGGCCGACGGGAAAACAGGCGCCGTTTTGAATGGCGTCGCAGATTTTCCGATAAGCCTCCGATGTTGTAATGCCCCTTGCTTTGGCATAGAGCTTCAGCATACCGCCGCTCTCACCGCAATAATTGCAGCGCCAGACATTCTTGACATAGCTGACCTTCATTTTGCCCCGATTGTCCCCGCAGAACGGGCAGTCGGTATAAACGCCGTCTGCACAGCGCCTGCGAATCCGCAGACGCAGCAGCTCGGTAATGTCCTCAATGTCAAAGGGAAAATCCTGTGTCTGGCCCATAAACCGACCCCCTTTCCAAATGGATTTTCAGAAAGGAAGTCAGCTCGCTTTTGCTTGCGTGTCAGACAGCAGCAGTTTGGCGCCGGCACGCAGGATATTATCTCTCCCGGAATAACCGTTCACGTAGAATTTCAGGCTTGCCGGGCGGCGTTCCTCCACCTGCGCCAGCGTCCAGCCGCTGCAGGCCCCTTCCTTAACTATGTAGCTTCTGGCTTCTTCCAAAGTCATGAGCGACAGGATGGTATCAACCGGCGTATCTGATGTGTAGGCAGGAGCAGCAGGGACAGCAGGAGCCACAGGGGTATCCTGTGCCGTCTCCTCCCAGAGGATTTCTTCAAAGTCATCTACTTGGGGAGGCGCTTCCTGTACCGGAGGTTCGGCTGCGGTTTCCTTTACCATAGACAAGGGCAAAACGGGAGCAGCTTCCTGTTTCGGTAGTTCTTCAGGAACAGCCGTGGCCGGTGTTTCTGCCGGCGCGGCAGGTTTCTCTACCGCTATTGCAGAATCCGCCCGTTTCTCTTCCTGAGAAGGAGCGGCGGTCTTTGGAGATATGCCGGCCTTAACAGAAGAGGGTTTTGATACAGGTTCGGGCGGTTGTGCCGCTTTTATATTTTCGCCCGGCTGATTGGGATGCCGCACAGGTACAAACTGTATATCGAATCCCGCATTGGACAACGCCTGCTCAATGGCTGCGTCCTGTGCGGCTTCGATATACCGGCCTCGCGGGACGTCGTCCTTTTTCTTTTCAACAATATAGCTTGTCGCTGGTTCGGGATCTCCCCGGTCAAAAAACACGCTGGCCTCAATGATGGCAAGCTGGTCGGTAATTCTCAGAGGCGAGAGCTTGATCCGGCCATTCAGGTGCTTTTTATGAAACCACAGTTTTTTATACGGCAGAGCAAGCTTTGGTCCGTCCGGCGTTGAAACAAGCAGTTTCAGCGGGTCAAAGTTCGGGACAAGATTGCCTTCTGCCACGACGGGCTGAAAATTACGCATGACTCCATTATCATTTGCACTCATAGATAGAAGCTCCTTTCAAAAATAAATACGGGACACCGGCTCTTTTTTCTGCACGGGCATCCTCAAATCAACTGGCATTTTTTAGTTCCTGTTGTTTGGCGAAGGACTTTGCATATTTACAGATTCGCTCTCCAAGCATCGTGTTGCGCTTGTCGGCGGTTTTGTGAATGGCTTGGAACAGCACCCATTTTTGGCCGACCAGTACGACTTTTTCCCGCGCACGGGTAACAGCCGTATAGACAAGGTTGCGTTGCAGCATCCGCATATGGTTCCGGATAACCGGCAGGATTACGATGTCGTACTCGCTGCCCATCGCTTTATGGATGGTGGTGGCATAGGCCAGTTCCATATGTTCCATTTCTTCCATGCCATATTCGACAATGCGGGATTCTGAAAAGGCAATCGTTACCTTCAGTTCGTTGTTTTCGTTACGGTCGATTTTACGGATAAATCCGATGTCGCCGTTTGACACCTTTCCGTTGTTCTTGTTCTGCATCACCTTGTCGTTCAGCCGGAAGTAGTTCCCGCCGACCTTCAAATCGGGAAGGTCACCCTGTATGGGATTGACGATTTCCCGGATCGTCCGGTTCAGCTGATCGGAAGAGGCCAGCCCCTCCGAACGGAAGGGGGACAGAATTTGCACATGCTCAATGCCGTAGCGGTTTACCAGTTCGCAGAAGATACGGCTGATGTCGTCGGCCGCTTCCTCCTGAGTTTTGGCTTTTACAAACACAAATTCGCCGTTTTCAATGTCGTACTGAAAATCCAGGCCGGTGTTGTCCTCGTTTATGCGTTTGGCGTTTCTCGCAATCATACTCCCTTCCTTTTGCCGGAAGATTTCATCGAGTATGGTGACCGGGATAATCCCGCAGTCAATCATCTCCCGAAACACATCGCCGGCGCCGACGCTTTGCAGCTGATCGACGTCGCCTACCAGGACAACTTTTGTCCCTGGCTCAACGCGTCCAAAAAATTGGCGGGCAAGCCACATATCTACCATCGAAGTCTCGTCAATGATGATAAGGCCTGCGTCCAGTGGTTCTTTACGGCTTTTTTTGCCGAATTCCATATCTTCTCCGACAAGCCCCAAAAGGCTGTGAAGCGTTTTGGCTTCGACGCCTGTGCTCTCCACCATACGGCGGCTGGCGCGTCCGGTGGGCGCTGCCAGCATGATTTTGCTTTCTGGGAACAGATGCTTGAACACTTCGATAATTGCCCGCAGGATGGTGGTTTTACCGGTTCCGGGAGGGCCGGTCACGATGGACAGGTTATGCCGGAACGCCATATACACGGCTTCGCTCTGTCTCTGCGACAGAGGTATTCCCATGTTGCTGCGGATATGTTCCAGTGCCGAAACTACATCGAAATGCTGCGGCGGTTCGGAAATGAGCCGTGCAATCTGTCTTGCCGTTTCATCCTCCCGAGTGAAGCAGGGAAGCTGATAGATATTTCCGCTGCTGCTGACGACTTCTCCCTGAAGAATCATGTTTTCCAGGACATTTTCAATTTCTCCGGGGGTTACGCGCATCTGAGGGAGAGGCAGTTTATCGTTGAGTAGTTGCAGGGATGTTTTCCTCAGCGCATCCGTTTCAAGATACAGATGGCCGTTCTCACTCCGCTGGGCGTCCAGTGCGGCATAAATTGCTCCGTGGATCCGCATGGGGGAATTCATCGGCGTATCGCCTTTCCGGACGATGGCATCGACGCGCTTAAATCTAAAGCCGGATACCTGGCACAGCTTGTAGGGGTTGCTGCGCAAAATATCTACGCTCTTGGCGCCGAAATGTTCATAAATCTTCATAGCGGTAACCGGAGTTATTTGGAATGGCGATAAGAGGATCATCAAATCACGAATGCACCGGCTTCCCACATAGGAGGCTTTAATGTCCTCCAGTTTATCAGGCGTGATGCCGCGGATTTCCAGCAATCGCTCCGGCTCGTTTTCCAGCACCTTCAATGCGTCCGCTCCAAAACGGCCGACAATCAGCTCGGCTGTTTTTTCTCCTACGCCTACTAAACAGGAAGAAAGATATCCTTGGACACCAGCTTTGGTCTGCGGCACAATTTCTTCGCACTGCTGAACCTGAAGCTGATAACCGTGTTTTCCGTTCTGCCACTCTCCGTCAAGACGCATACTGACCTTATCGGTACGGGGCAGTTCGTATCCCACCGCCACAAAACGGATCAGGTGGTCGCGGTGCTTATATGCACTTCTGGCCTGCTGGGGGATACTTTGGTCGGAGGTTTTCACACTGATGATACAGTATTTGCTGGCAGGATTATAGAAGATCGTCCTGTCGTACACACCGAGATAGCTCATGCACTCCACCCCCTGATTTTTTGAAAATGGTATCTGTCATCCTTCATTGACAATGGCTCCTTTCTCAAAAATAGGCAAAAAATTAAGCCGCATTTTCTTCCTGCGACTTTTTCACATAGAACCGGCGGCTTTCCGAAACGGTTACATAATCCTTATAGATATCTGGGTGCTGCGCCTGCAGCCGGATTAAATTATCCTTGCTGACGCCCGTTCGCTTGACCGGATTGTAGGTTACGGTATAGGCTTCGCCTCCGGCAGAACAAACCGCCGTGCAGCTTTTTCCCATCTCCGAAACAATCCGTCCCTGCAACCGTTTCATTTCGCTTTCGATTTTTTTGGATTGTGCGTCCGCCAGCTTTTTCTGTGCCTGTAGTTCCAAAAACCTGGTTACACAGCTTGCCAGCGGCAAGCTTAATTCTACGGCCGGGGCGTTCGGGTCTGCCATACCGGTGTGACGGCTTACGCTTTGAATTACCAGGTCGCCGTCTTCCGTATAGGGAGGCGGCACTTGTTTGAGGACGTGTTCGTTCCAGAAGATACCCTCCAGAGCAATTAGTTCCTCTTCATAGGCTGCGTCGCGTTCAATATGGCGGATAATGACATCATCTTCGCTGTTGCCGTACAGACAGCAGTAAAACACATGGTTTAGGTTCATCACCGCCATGTAGTGCCGCCCCTGGGCTTGATAATTCACGGGGATAGTCTCCTCTCCGTCAATCCACCAGTTGTCTTTTGCGTTGTAGTTGGTTGTCTTGATTTCAAGGATGGCTGTTTCCCCGTTGGGAAGCGTGACAAAATAATCGACGTTGGCAAGCATGTAGGGGTAAAGCGGATGGTAGTACATCCTCTTATCCTGATAAATCGGATATCCCGTTTTCTTATGGAATATTTCCGCCACCAGGTCTTCCAGCAGGTGCCCGATTTGAAGTGCTACCCAATTGTCGGCATCGTCCTTATACGACACGACATTCAATTTGTCATAGTACAAGTCCCTTGCGGTGGCAAAAGGGGATATGCCTAAAATGATGGAAGCATCGCTGCCGCCTACGCCTTTTCGCCGCCACTCCAACCACTCTGTTTCCGTCAGGCCCTTTGTATCTACAAGGACCTGCGGGCGATAGGTTGCAACAGCCATATTCACGCACCTCTGCTTCTGCTCCTGCGAACGAAGGCAGGATAGTGATATACCGTGCGTATGGGATACTTAGCCCGCTTTCGCGCCTCCCTTCTCAAAATCTGCTGCTTCAAAACAGCGGGGCGATTTGCCCTCCGTCGGCAATGTGCATGGGTTCGTCTTTTCATTCTGTTTCCGCCTTTCTAAATAATATTTCCAAACGCCTGCGGCGTTTTGGGCAATAAAAAAAGCGGGAACAACGTCGTCCGTAAATACGGGACTATTGCCTGCAAAAATACAGGCCGGCGTCATTCTCGCTGCGTGTGGGGATAAAGGGCCTCATAAAAACAAAAGAGCCAGTAATATTCCTGCCGCAAGGCAGAGCAATACTACTGACCGAATACAAACTTAACAAAGTGTGCAATGCAGATAAAACCTGCTGTTCCCAGAACGGGAGAGGCACAAAAATCAATTACAAAGAAAATATAACACAATATATGCGATTTGTCAACTGACAAACGCTATATATTGTGTTTTTTGCTTGCCGCAGAATTTTGGGGACAACCTTCGTGTTTATGGGTGAGAAGGAAAAAGCAACTGTTCTCCTCTCGCTGTACCTTGACAACTGAATAGCCGCCGCCGGAAGTTATACAGGTTTTATGGATAGTGTGCGATGATATCTTTGTGGAGCGCGCCCGTAAATGAAATACCGCACAGCGGGGCCTGAAAATACGCGGTCGAAAAGGAGCGCAGGAAATGGTCCGGCGGTTAGGTGTTATTTTTTGAGAAATCTAACATTTTAGATAAAGGAGGAATTTTATGAAACAGATCCCGATTTGGGAAAAAAGCAATCTGACATTAGAGGAAGCGGCGGCATACTCGGGGATCGGAATCAATAAGCTGAGACAACTTACGGATGACGATAACTGTGAATTTGTACTTTGGATTGGAACGAAACGACTCATTAAGAGACGTAAATTCGATGAATATATTGAAAAGCTTTATTCTCTATAGTTTTTTCAAGTCTTGTATTTTCAGGAAAGGGTGACTTGCTATGATGGCGTATTTATGGTATAATGAACCGCTAAGAGCAACCCTTGTCTTTTAGAAAGGGTTGAGAACAATGGCAAATACTACAAAGAAAGGAAAAGCAAGCAGGCGTTTAGACAAAAACAGGCTGACACTTCGCAAAGGTGAAACGCAGCGTAAAGACGGTACTTATGATTTCCGTTGGACTTCAGCGGATGGCAAACGTCATTCTGTTTATGCAGCGACCCTTCAGGAATTGAGGGAAAAAGAAGAAGAAATCATCAGAGATAAGCAGGATGGCATCAAAACGGAAATACGCAGAACGACGGTGAACGATGTTTTTGAGTTATGGTGTGATTTGAAGCGGGGACTAAAACACAATACATTTACAAATTATAAGTATATGTATAATATGTTTGTTCGTCCAAGCTTTGGTAAGCTCCGGATTGCGTCAGTAAAAAAATCTGATGTTAAGCGGTTTTATAACACGCTTGCAGATGAAAAAATATTGACAATCGCTACGATTGATAACATCCATACGGTGTTGCATCAGGTTTTTGATTTGGCGGTTGACGACAACTATATTCGTATCAATCCGACAGACCATATGTTGAAGGAACTAAAGCAGTCCCATAATTTTGAGACTGAAAAGCGAAAAGCACTGACCGTAGCTGAACAGAAATTGTTTATTGATTTTCTGCAAAATCATCCGCAGTATCATCATTGGTATCCTGTCTTTGCGGTAATGCTGGGGACGGGAATGCGCGTTGGCGAGATTGTAGGCCTCCGCTGGTGTGACATTGATTTGGAGCAAGGTATTATCAGTGTAAATCACACTTTGGTCTACTATAATCACGGAGATGGGAAAGGATGCTCTTTCAGCATCAATACGCCAAAGACCAAAGCTGGCGAGCGAACCATACCCATGCTGGATTTTGTCAAGGAAGCATTCCTGATGGAAAAGAAGTACCAGGAAGAAACGGGACTGCATTGTAAGGCCACGGTGGACTGCTATACCGATTTTATTTTTATCAATCGTTTCGGTGATGTCCAGCATCAAGGTACTTTGAACAAGGCGATCCGCCGTATTATTCGGGATTGCAATGATGAGGTGCTTTTGCGCGGTGAGGCTGATCCTGTTCTGTTGCCGAAGTTTAGCTGTCACTCTCTTAGGCATACCTTTACGACCCGGCTTTGTGAGTCGGGAGTAAACGTGAAGGTGATTCAAGATGTCCTGGGGCATGCTGATATTTCAACTACAATGGATATTTATGTGGATGTCACAAAAGACATGAAGCAAAAAGAATTCAATGTGTTGGGCGAATACTTCGGAAAGATAGCTGTTTAATCAGTCTACGCCAATTTACGCCAAATCTTACGCCGATTCTCCTGTTTTCTGCGTAGAGATATGTAGAGCAGCGAAAATGAAAAGGCAGAGAAATGGGCGTAAACAAAGGATTTACGAATGCTTATGAACGGTTATATAACAAGGGATTATCTAATCCCGACCATGAAGGACAGAAACTGAGGATAGTGTTAACAGAGAAAGGCCGGCTGCGATATGGCGCGTGACATGTATCTGGTGGGAGTCAGCGAGGACGAGCTGAAGCCCGATCCCAAGCCGGAAGGGCCGAAAACGCCCAAAGGCAAATGGGACAATTACTGGTATCATTATAAATGGCACACCCTGGGGGCCATCGCCGTGGTGGTGGTGCTGGCCGTGTTGATCGTCCAGATGGTCACCAAGAACGAGCCGGACTATACCCTGAACATTGTCACCGAGAAGCCGCTGGCCCAGCCGGTACTTAACTGGCTGAAGGCGGAGCTGGAGGTTTACGGGCAGGATTTGGACGGCGACGGCTATGTGGAGGTTCGCATCGACAACCTGTATATGTCGGATTCCACCCAGTCGGGAATGGCCATGGCCAACGCCCAGAAGCTGACCGTGCATATGGGCGCGGGAGACGCGCTGTTTTTCGCCTTCGAGCCGAAGTATTACGAACAATATGTCAAGAACAATGAGAAGGACGGCTTCCGGTTCTTCACCAAGCTGGACGTTGCGGACGACAATCTGCTGGAGGACGGCCGGATCTGGAACTGGAAAAACGGGAAACGGACGGAGGTCGTCAAGCAGTTTGAGGATTTGGGCTGGGACGACCTGGACAGCGTGATCCCCCCCGATTTGTATTTCGGCGTGCGGGACGCCATCGGGACGGCCTCTAAAAACGGCGATGTCCGCGACGATTGCCTCGCCCTGCTCAAAGCCTTCATCACCGACCGGCCTCTGGGGGACGCAAGCGCCGTCTCCCAGACCGAGTGAGCCTTCGATCAGAAAGGAAGAATGCCCCATGCGCAGTGATCTTATGAAGGAGGGCGTGTCCCGCGCCCCGCACCGTTCCCTGCTCAAGGCCCTGGGAATCACCGACAGCGAGATGAAGCGGCCCTTCGTGGCCGTGGTCAGTTCGAAGAGCGACTACGTACCCGGCCACACCCATCTGGACACCATCACCAAGGCGGTGGAGGCGGGGATCCGCAACGCCGGGGGCGTGCCCTTTACCTTTAGCACCATCGGGGTGTGCGACGGCCTGGCCATGAACCACAAGGGGATGAAGTATTCCCTGTGCTCCCGGGAGCTGATTGCCGATTCCATCGAGGTGATGCTCACCGCCCATCCCATGGACGCGGTGGTGTTCATCCCCAACTGCGACAAGATAGTGCCCGGCATGCTGATGGCGGCCTGCCGGATGAATCTGCCCTCCATTTTCGTCAGCGGCGGGCCCATGCTGCCCGGCCGGGACGGCAAGCAGAAGGTGGGGCTTAACGAGGTGTTCGAGGCGGTGGGCGCTGTGGCCGTGGGCCAGCGGGACGAAAGCACCCTGGCCGAGATGGAAAACACCGCCTGCCCGGGCTGCGGCTCCTGCTCCGGCATGTACACGGCCAATTCCATGAACTGCCTGACCGAGACCATCGGCCTGGCCCTGCCCGGCAACGGCACCATTCCGGCGGTGCACGCCGCCCGGATCCGCCTGGCCAAGGAGGCGGGCGAGCGGGTGATGGAGCTGCTCCGTCAGAACATCCGGGTGAAGGATATCCTCACCCCGGCCGCCTTTGAGAACGCGCTGCGGGCGGACATGGCTATCGGCTGCTCCTCCAATACGGTGCTGCATCTGCTGGCGGTTTCCTACGCGGCGGGCTGCCCGGTGGATTTGAAGAAAATCGACGCCATCGGCAAGACGACGCCGCAGATCTGCAAGCTCAATCCCGCCTCCCAGGTGTTTATCACCGATCTCAACGAGGTGGGCGGTATTCAGGCCATGCTCAAGGAGCTGGACAAGGGGGGCCTTATCCATCGGGATTTGGTCACGGTCAGCGGCACGGTGGCCGATCGGTTTGCCGACGCGCCCGATGCGGACGGCGAGGTTATCCGCCGGCTGGACGCACCGTTCCGCAAAGATGGGGGCTTGGCGATTCTCTTCGGCAACCTGGCCGAGGAGGGCGCGGTGGTCAAGCAGGGGGCCGTGGCCCCCGAAATGATGGTGCACGAAGGCCCGGCGCGGGTCTTCGACTGCGAGGAGGACGCCACCGAGGCGATCCTCGGCGGCAAAATCCAGGCGGGCGACGTGGTGGTCATCCGCTACGAAGGGCCCAAGGGCGGCCCGGGCATGCGGGAAATGCTGACCCCCACCTCCACCATCTGCGGCATGGGGCTGGGCGGGAGCGTGGCCCTCATCACCGACGGCCGGTTCTCCGGCGCCACCCGCGGGGCGTCCATCGGGCACATTTCGCCCGAGGCGGCGGTGGGCGGCACCATCGCGCTGGTGGAGGAGGGCGATCGCATCGCCATCGACATCCCTTCCCGCAGCATCGTTCTCCTGGTGGACGAGGAAACGCTAGCCAAGCGCCGCGCGGCCTGGAAGCCGCCGGTGAAAGCGCTGTCCGGCTACGCCCGGCGGTACGCCCAGCATGTGACCAGCGGCTCCAAAGGAGCCATCTTTGACGACATGCTGGAGGAAGCGCTGTCTTAATCACATCAATAAAGAGAAACACAACGGGGACAAAGCCGACTGGCTTTGTCCCCGTTGTTTTCTATTTCAGGAACAGTTCGACGACCGGGATGAGCACCGGCGGTTTGAGCGGGGGGAGGGTGATCACCAGCAAATCGTCCCTGGTGGTTTTCCCTTCGCTGAAATGGTCGGCCTGCTTCTCCCGGAAAAGCAGCTCGCTGCCGTCGTGGAGGAACTGGGCGTAGGCCACCTGGCCCGCCAGGCCGGGCAGCTCCAGGAACCCGAAGGGATATTCCACCAGATGGACGTACAGGCGGGAACCGTCCTCGCTTTGGGTGAACAGGCAGCCGTTCGGGGCGATGAATGCCGGTTCGGCCATGGTGCAGCCGTAGATGGAGCGGCTGTTCAGCCGCATCCAGTCGGCATAGATCCCCAGGGCCGCCTCGGCGCGCTGGTCGAAGTAGCCCCGGGCGGTGGGGCCGACGTTCATCAGCAAATTGCCGCCGAGGGACACGGTGCGGATGAGCAGCAGCAGCAGGGTCTCGGGGGATTTCCAGGAGGTTTCGTCCCGATGATAGCCCCAGGAGCCGGAGAAGGTCTGGCAGGCCTCCCATACGACCCGCTCGCCGGTTTCGGGGTGCCGGATCCATTCCTGCGGCTGGTATTGCTCGGGCGTCCAGAGATCCTGCTCGAGGCCGGTGCGGTTGTCGATGATGATGCCGGGCTGCAGCCGGCGGGCCAGGGCGATGAGCTGTTCCGCCTCCCAGTCGTCCTTCCCCTTGCCCTTCATCCAGTCTTTGCCCTCCAGACGGGTGTCCGGATAGGAGAAGTCGAACCACAGAATATCGATCTTTCCGTAGTTCGTCAGGAGCTCCTCCACCTGATTTCTCATGTACTGCGCGTAGCGGCGCATGTCGCGGCCCTGGTTTTGCTGTTCGGCGTCGGGATCGTCCCGGCGGGGATGGAGGGGATCGATGGGGAAATCGGGATGGTGCCAGTCGATGAGGGAGTAGTAAAAGCCGATATGCAGCCCCTCCGCCCGGAAGGCGTCGACAAATTCCCGCACAAGATCCCGTCCGGCCTTGGTGTTGGTGCTTTTGTAATCGGTGTAGGCCGAGTCGAACAGGCAAAAGCCTTCATGGTGCTTGGTGGTCAGGACGGCGTATTTCATCCCCGCCGCCTTGGCCTGCCGCGCCCACTCCCTGGGATCGAATAAATCCGGGTCGAAGCGGTCGAAATACCGCTGGTAGGTTTCCTCCGGAATCCGCTCGTTGGTTTTGACCCATTCGTGGCGGGCCGGCAGGGCGTACAGGCCCCAATGGATGAACATGCCGAACCGGTCGTGGGTGAACCAGGCGGTGTCCCCCGGGGTCTTGCGTGTGATATAGCTGGACATGGCGTCGTCTCCTCTCGATCCCTCTTGCGCCCGCCGGCGGGGCGTGCTACAATCGGGATGGATATTTACCCTCATGGTAGCACAGTTGTGCGGGTTTCACCATGGATATTGCCACCGAGAAAATGGAGATTTCATCATGTACCTGGAAGAGAACAAGGAGCTGGCCGACGGGATGAACCATCTGGAGATCCGCCTGGGGGACCACGGGTATGTACAGGTGGACCGCACCTGGCACAGCGAGCAGGTCTGCTCCCCCTTTTCCCGTCTGTACCTCGTCCGGCGGGGGGAGGGGCTGCTGCGCGTAGGCGGGAACAGCCTGACGATGCGGCCGGGCTTCGCGTATTGGATCCCCGCCGGCCTGTGCTTCGATTACCTGTGTGAGAACACGATGGAGAAGCTGTTTTTCCATGTCCAGGCGCTGAAGCCCGACGGCTACGATTTGCTGATGGGGATGGGCCGGGTGGAAACGCGGCCGCTGCCCGCCGGAGAGCTGGATCGCCTGCTGGCCCTTTACCGCCGGCGGGATTATGGGGCGGCCCTCCTGCTCAAGGCCGCGATTACGGCGCTCACGGCGGACATGGCGCAGAGCGGCGCGCTGGAGGAGCAGGTCATCCGGGACTATTCCCCCGCCGTGGCGGACACCATCCGGTATATCCGCCGTCACCTGTCGCTGCAGCTGTCTGTCCGGGAGCTGGCCGGACGGCTGTATCTGACGCCCAACGCCCTGGGGCGGCAGTTCCGCCAGGAGACGGGGCTGACCATCGGGCGGTACATCGACGATCTGCTGTTTTTCTCCGCCCAGGCCCAGCTAATCCGTTCCGATAAGACCATCCGGGAAATCAGTGATGCCCTTGGCTTCTGCGATCCGTTCTACTTTTCCCGCCGCTTCAAGCAGCGGTACGGCCAAACGCCGGGGGCGTACCGCCGCCTGCAGGAGGCGAACGGCCGGCTTTACCGGCAGAGCAGCGACAGCAGCGCCCCCGCCAGCGCCCCCACGCAGCCGGCCGCCAAGCCGTAGAGGGCGGCCTTCAGATACCGCCGCCGTCGCTGCCGCTTCAGGCCGGCATAGCCGCCAGCCTTGCGCAGCATTCGCTGGGCCTCCTCCCGCAGGCGGGTCGGTTCCGTGTCGGTATAGCCGGGGCGCACCACCAGCAGCGCCCGCTCAAAATACTGATTGCCTGTGTCCATGACCTCGATGATCTGCCGGTTGACGCCTTTTATCATAATCCCTGTCTCCCTTTATTCGGATTCTGCCTTGTTAGTTTTGGTCGGGCGCCGCGTTTCTATGCGAAGGCGGCGGGAAAAGGGCCGGTTTTTACTGGACGGAGGGTAAAACCCCGCCTATGAAGGGAAAAGGTCATTATACCTTTTGTAAAGAGATTGTTAACGGGCGGCTGTGGAAAACTCTGTGGAAAGTGTGAATAAGTCGCTTATTTTCTCCTTTTTTTGAAAAAGCGCCGCTGTGAAAAACGGTGAATTCCAGGAATTGGTTGACCGGGGACGGATACGGAGGGTTGAATGCCCTTTACTTCGCGGGGTGGGCCAGGGCAATTTATTTTGCGGCAGCGCCCTTTTTCGGTTGAAAAACCGGAAATATTTCGGTATAATGAAAAACTGAATGACCATACGGGCAGAACCGCCGGAAAGCGGCGGCATGTCCGGGAAAAAAGGACAAGCCTGCGGGAAGAAGAGATCTTCCGCACAGGCCAAAGGAGAATGGACGTTGGAATTTTTAGAGCATTTCCGATTTCTGTATGACGGCGTGGCCTACTTCTTCAAGAGCAATCCGGTATTGACAGAGGACGGCGTGCAGATGGTTCCCGGGTGGAAATACCTGGTGATGTTTGTCATCGGCGGCCTGCTGATTTATCTGGCGCTGGTCAAGGATTTCGAGCCCGCGCTGCTGATGCCCATGGGCTTCGGCGCCATCCTGGTCAACATTCCCTTCTCCGGCGCCGTCGGGGCGGCGGAGGACGGGTCGCAAGGCATCATCGACTGGCTGTTCAACGTCGGTATCACCGCGTCGGAAGCGCTGCCGCTGCTGCTGTTCATCGGCATCGGCGCCATGATTGATTTCGGGCCGCTGTTATCCAATCCAAAGATGTTTCTGTTCGGCGCGGCGGCCCAGTTCGGCATCTTCTTCACCGTGCTGGTGGCGTCCTTCTTCTTTCCCTTCAAGGATGCGGCGGCCATCGGCATCATCGGCGCCGCCGACGGCCCTACCTCCATCTTGGTTTCCCGCATTTTTAATTCGCAGTATATCGGGGCCATCGCGGTGGCCGCCTATTCCTATATGGCCCTGGTGCCCATCATCCAGCCCGCGGCCATCAAGCTGGTCACCACCAAGAAGGAACGGCAGATCCGCATGCCTTATAATCCCCAGTCGGTGTCCCGCAAGACTCGGATTCTGTTCCCCATTATCGTGACCATCATTGCGGGGCTGGTGGCCCCCAAGTCGGTGTCGCTGGTGGGGATGCTGATGTTCGGCAACCTGCTGCGGGAGTGTCTGAAGCTGGAAAGCCTGTCCCAAACGGCGCAGACCACTTTGGCCAACCTCATCACCATCGTGCTGGGGCTGACCATCGCCTCCAGCATGAAGGCGTATAAATTCGTGGATCCCGCCACCCTGCTGATTATGGCGCTGGGGCTGGTGGCGTTCGTGTTTGACACCATCGGCGGCGTGCTGTTCGCCAAGCTGATGAACCTGTTCCTGCCCCAGGGCAAGAAGATCAACCCCATGGTGGGCGGCGCGGGTATTTCAGCCTTTCCCATGTCCGCGCGGGTTATCCAGAAAATGGCCCTCAAGGAGGACAATCAGAACCATCTGCTGATGCACGCGGTGGGCGCCAACGTGGCCGGTCAAATCGGCTCGGTGGTGGCCGGCGGCATCATTCTGACCGTGGTGCCCCGCTTGATCGGCGCGTAAGGAGGAGACGACGCTTATGTTTGAACAGTTCCCCAATCTGGCCAACGCCCTGCTGCTGATGCTGCTGGGCATGGTGGGTATTTTCGTGGTGATGATCGTCATCATGGTGGCGGTCAAGCTGCTCAATCGGTTTGCCAGGGACAAAAAGGAAGACGACGGCGAATAACATCCGGAAAGGATCGAATGTAGAGTATGGCGGACAACAAGAAAATGGTGGAGGCCATCACCTCCATGGACGAGGATTTTGCCCAGTGGTATACCGACATTGTCAAAAAGGCCGAGCTGGTGGAGTACACCAGCGTCAAGGGCTGCATGGTCATCCGGCCCTATGGCTACGCCATTTGGGAGAATATGCAGCGGATTCTGGACGGCATGTTCAAGGCGTTGGGGCATGAAAACGTCTGTATGCCGATGTTCATCCCCGAAAGCCTGCTGCAAAAGGAAAAGGATCACGTGGAGGGCTTCGCCCCCGAGGTGGCCTGGGTGACCCACGGCGGCAGCGAGGAGCTGGAGGAGAGGCTGTGCGTCCGCCCCACCAGCGAGACGCTCTTCTGCGAGCATTACGCGAATATCGTCCACTCCTGGCGGGATTTGCCCAAGCTGTACAACCAGTGGGTCAGTGTCGTGCGCTGGGAAAAGACCACCCGGCCCTTCCTGCGGTCGCGGGAATTCCTGTGGCAGGAGGGGCACACCATCCACGCCACGGCGGAGGAAGCCATCGAGGAAACCGAGCGGATGCTAGGCGTTTACGCCGACTTCTGCGAGAACGCGCTGGCTATGCCGGTTATCAAGGGCAAAAAGACCGAGAGCGATAAGTTTGCCGGGGCGGTGTCTACCTACGCCATCGAGGCGCTGATGCACGACGGCAAAGCGCTGCAGGCGGGGACTTCCCACTATTTTGGGGACGGCTTCGCCAAGGCCTTCGGCATCCAGTTCACCGGCAAGGACAACACCCTGCAGACCCCTCACCAGACCTCTTGGGGGGTGACCACCCGGCTTATCGGCGCCATTATCATGACTCATGGCGACGACAACGGCCTGGTGCTGCCCCCGGCGGTGGCGCCGGTGCAGGTGGTCATCCTGCCCATCGCCCAGCACAAGCCGGGCGTGCTGGAAAAGGCCGCCGCGCTCAAAGAGCGGCTGTCGAAAGTGGCCCGGGTGAAGGTGGACGATTCCGACAATTCGGCAGGTTGGAAATTTGCCGAGTATGAGATGAAGGGGGTGCCCCTGCGTCTGGAGATCGGCCCGAAGGACATCGAAAAGGGCCAGTGCGTGCTGGTCACCCGGCACAATCGGGAGAAGCACGTCGTGTCCCTGGACGAGCTGGAGACCGCGGTGCCCGCCCTGCTGAAAGAGGTGCACGACGGGCTGTACGAGCGGGCGCTGGAAAACCGCCGGAAACGCACCTATGCCTGCCGGAGCCTGGAGGACATCGTCCGGGTGCTGGAGGAAAAGGGCGACGGGTTTATCGAAGCCATGTGGTGCGGCGACGAGGCCTGCGAGGACGCGGTCAAGGAAAAAACCGGCGTTGGCTCCCGCTGCATCCCCTTGGAGCAGCAGCATCTGTCCGACACGTGTGTCTGTTGCGGCAAGCCCGCGAAACACATGGTACTATGGGGAAAAGCCTACTAAGGGCTTGCCGCTGGCAAGCCCGCAAGACACATGGTACTATGAGGGAAGGCTTACTAAGGGCTTGCCGCTGGCAAGCTCGCGAAACACATGGTACTATGGGGAAAAGCCTACTTAGTGATAGCTTGTAAATAGAAAGGACTGCGAACATGAATCAGCTCGATCGGCCCCAAAAGGGTGAGACCATTGCGGTGATGCACACCTCCTTGGGCGATATTTCCATTCGCCTGTTTCCCGATAAAGCTCCGAAAACGGTGGAGAATTTCGTTACCCATGCGAAAAATGGGTATTACGACGGTCTGAAATTCCATCGGGTCATCAACGATTTCATGATCCAGGGCGGCGACCCCCGCGGCAACGGCACCGGCGGCGAGAGCATCTGGGGCGACAGCTTCGAGGATGAGTTCGACGTGGAGCTGCACAACCTGCGGGGCGCCCTCTCCATGGCCAACGCCGGGCCGAACACCAACGGCAGCCAGTTCTTCATCGTGCAGGCCAAGAGTGTGGATCCCCGCCTCATCAGCCAGATGAAGAACATGTCCGACAGCTTCCCGGCCGAGACGGTGGCGGGTTATGAAAGCGTGGGAGGAACCCCCCATCTGGATTTCCGTCATACGGTGTTTGGCCAGGTGTACGACGGCATGGTGGTGGTGGACGCCATCGCGGCGGTGAAAACCGGCCGGAACGACATGCCCGTCGAGGATGTGCTGATTTCCTCCATCGACGTGTCTGTCTGCGAATGAGCAGTCCGGTGGAACAGGCCCGGTACCTGTTGGAGAACCGGACGCCCCTTGCCGTCGACTGCGGGCAGGTTTGCGGCCATGCCTGCTGCCGGTGCCAGGGGGACGAGCCCTGCGGGATGCGGCTGTTCCCGGGGGAGGAGGCCCTGCTGCGGGAGACGGAGGGCATGACCCTGCTGCCGGCGGAAGGAGGGACGCTCCTCGTCTGCGGCGGCCGGTGCCGGCGGTCGGAGAGGCCGCTGGCCTGTCGGCTGTTCCCGCTGTTTCCGTATCTGGACGCGGCGACAGGCCGGATCCGGGCGGTATACGATCCCCGGGCCTACCGGGTCTGCCCCCTGGTGCGGGAGCACCGGCGGGTGCCCCTGGAGCGGGATTTTGTGCGGACGGTCCGCACGGTGGGCCGTCTGCTGGCCGAAGAGGAGGAGGGCCGCCGGTTCCTTTTGGAGGAAGCGGCTGAGATAGACGCCGTCGACCGCTTTTTGCGGTTGAAGGACGAGCGGGGCCCTCTTTGCCGGAAGTCCCCGCGGATATGATTAGGATTTTGAACAGGAAAGGATGCATCATCTTATGAAACTTCATCGGCTCCTCGCCGCCGCGGCCGCCGCGCTGCTGCTGACGGCCTCCATGGCCGGCTGCTCCTCCAACGACGCCGGCGCAACCGCTTACCCCGACAAGAAGCTGGGCTTTCAGCTGGACAAGCCGGAAAAGGGCGAGAAAGTGGCCATTATGCACACCTCCATGGGAGATATCTCCATTCGCTTTTTCCCGGATGCCGCGCCCAAGGCGGTTGAGAACTTCCAGAAGCTGGCGGAAAAGGGCTATTATAATGATTTGACCTTCCATCGGGTGATTGAGGATTTCATGATTCAGGGCGGCGACCCTGACGGAGACGGCACCGGCGGAGAGAGCATTTATAAAAGCGACAGCAATAAAAAGGGAGCTTTTGAGGACGAGTTCGACGCCAAGCTGCTGAACCTGCGAGGTTCCCTGGCCATGGCCAATTCGGGCCCCAACACCAACGGCAGCCAGTTCTTCATCAACCAGTCCAAGGCCGACGCTTTCAAGACGATGGTGGACAGCATCAAGACCAACTATGAGCGGTACAAGAAGACCGACTCCTATAAGGATATCAAGAGCTGGCAGGCGCTGCTGGCCAACCGGATGTCCGATACCACCAGCGGGACTTTTCAAATTCTGCCCGAACGGTTGACCGACGAGGTCATCGACCTGTACTGCCAGACCGGCGGCAACATGAACCTGGACGGCTCGCTGCGCAACCGGGGAGGCCATACGGTCTTCGGTCAGGTGTACGAGGGCATGGACGTGGTGGACGCCATCGCGGCGGTCGAAACCGATTCCAAGGACAAGCCGAAGGAAGCCGTTACCATCAAAACCATTGATATCACCACCTATCAGGGGTAATACAAAGCCAACAGGCCGGGAATCCGCATCATCCGCGGGTTCCCGGCCTGCTTTTGTATGGCGGCCGTTATCCGGCCCGCCCGCGGCCTCTGTCCTCCTGGGGCGAGAGGCCGAATCGCTTTTTATACGCCCGGAAAAAGGCGGAATAATCCCGGAAGCCGCTGCTCTGACAAACCTCGCCCGCCGGCTCCCCGTCCCGGATCCGCTGCCGGGCGTTCAGCAGCCGCTTGATGAGCACATACTCCCAGATGGAAGACCCCGTCGCCTGCTTGAACAGGCGGCCCAGCTGAGATTTGCTGAGATAAAACCGGTCCGACAGGGCGTCGAGCGAGAGATCCCCTGCCAGATTGCTGTTGATATAGGCCACCAGGGCCTGCCCGGCGTTCTGCCGGGGAACGGCGCCGTTTTCTTCCCGCCGGCGGGCCAGAAACACCTCCCGTAGCTCGGTCATCAGGGGGCAGAGATAGGTTAGAATGGCCAGACGGCGAATATAAGCGTCTCCGTTCTCGGGCATCATGCTGCGGATATATTCGTAAAAACGCCCCGTCGGCAGACAGCCGCGCTCATAATGGTTGCCGCAGCCCAGCGGCCTGTCCGTAAAGGGCTCGAACAGCAGGCCGGCGGGATCTACCCCGGCCAGCAGCCGGGGCTGCATATGCAGGGCGATCCGCTCATAGGGCTTGTCCGGCCGGATTTGCAGCTTGTGGGCCTCGCCCGCCCGCATGAGCAGGATGGCCCCCGGCTCCAGCGGATATTCGTGCCCCTCCACCATGTACGTGCCGATGCCGCCCATGAAAACATACAGCTCGTGCATCTCGTGGGCGTGCATGGTATAGTCCTCCGGCCGGGGGTGCCGATCCAACCCGTGGGTAAAGTTGATGCCGTTTTCCTCGTAGCTCCAAATGGTGGCCATGCCCTCGCCCCCTTTTGCCTTTACTATAGCATGCTGTGCGCGGATTTACAAGGTTTTCCGCCTTTATATGCAATGGATTTGTATATAAAATTCTGCTATGATGCCCATAGAAACCGTCCGCCGCTTGGCCGGACAGGGAAAGGGCAGGGGATGACGATGAACAAACCGGCGGTGCTCTGCGCGTTTGCCGACGAGGCGAGCGGGCAGGTGACGGAGCAGATGCGGGCGCTGAAGGAAAACGGCATGGCCTATCTGGAGGCGCGGAACGTAGACGGAAAAAACATTGCCGACCTGACGCCCGGGGAGGCCCGGACGCTCAAAGAACGGCTGGCCGCGCAGGGGCTGCGGGTGTGGTCCCTGGGCAGTCCCTTGGGCAAAATCGGCATCGAAGAGGATTTTGCCCCCCACCTGGACGTTTTCCGCCGGTGCCTGGAAACGGCGGCGATTACCGGGGCCGCTTGTATCCGGCTGTTCAGCTTTTTCCTGCCGGCGGGAAGCGATCCGGCCCTTTACAGGGACGAGGTGATGGATCGGCTGTCCCGATTCCTGGAGGAGGCGGAGGGATGTCCGGTCGTTCTCTGCCATGAAAACGAAAAGGGGATTTACGGCGATACAGCCGCCCGCTGCCTGGATATCCACCGGCAGCTGCCCGCCCTGCGGGCCGTCTTCGATCCGGCCAATTTTATCCAGTGCGGGCAGGAAACCCTGGAAGCCTGGGAGCTGTTGGCGCCCTATGTGGAATATCTCCACATTAAGGACGCGCTGGCCGGCGGCCAGGTGGTGCCGGCCGGGAAGGGGGATGGGCATGTTCCGGAAATCCTGCGCCGCTACCGGGCGCAGGGCGGCCGGGTGCTGACCGTGGAGCCCCATCTGGCGGTGTTCAGCGGGCTGGATAAGCTGGAGAGCGGGGAGAAGAGCGTGGTGGACGCCTATGCCTATCCGTCCCAGCGGGCCGCCTTTGACGCGGCGGTGGCGGCCCTGAAGGCCTGCCTGGACGAGGAGGAAGCGTAATGGAAATCGGCGCGCAGCTGTACACGGTGCGGGAGCACACCAAAACCCTGGAGGATTTCAGCCAGACGCTGGAAAAAATCGCGGCCATCGGGTATCGGAACGTGCAGGTGTCGGGCACCTGCGCCTACGAGCCCGCCTGGCTGAAAGCGGAGCTGGACAGAACAGGCCTGCGCTGCGTCCTCACCCACACCGATCCCGGCCGTATTGCCGCCGAGATCGACGCGGTGGCGGCGGAGCATCAAGCGTTCGGCTGCACTCATATCGGCATCGGCAGCCTGCCGGGCGGGTTTGACAAGGGGCTGGCCGGTTACCAGACGTTTGCGGAAACCTACCGGCCGGTGGGGCGGCGGCTGGCGGCCCTGGGCTGCCGGCTGATGTATCACAATCACCACATGGAATTCGCCCGCACCGGCGAGGGGCGGGAGATTTATCTGGAGCGTTTTCTCCGCGATTTCGCGCCCGAAGAGCTGGGCTTCACTCTGGATACCTACTGGGTGCAGGCGGGCGGCGGGGATCCCGTCCAGTGGCTGAACCGGCTGGCTGGCCGCGTCCCCTGCGTCCATCTCAAGGATATGGCCTTCGCGGACGGCCAGCCCCGCATGGCCCCGGTTTATGAGGGGAACATGAACTTCGACGGCATTTTGAAAGCCTGCGAGCAGGCGGGGGCCCGGTATCTGCTGGTGGAGCAGGACGACTGCTATGGCGCGGATCCCTTCGAATGCCTGGCGATGAGCTATCGGAATCTGGCGGCCAAGGTAAGCGATGATTAAATCCAGCGGATGGATTTTATCATCGCTTACCAACGGGCTGCACTGAGGAAAGGGGATACTTATGGACACCATTCAACTGGGAATTATCGGCGTGGGCAACATGGGCACCGGGCACATCGGCAACATCCGTAACGGCTTGTGCCCGGAGGTGACGGTCACGGCGGTGGCGGACATCGATCCCGCCCGTCTGCAGTGGGCGCAGGAGAATATGGATCCGTCGGTGGCTCGGTTCGATTCCGCCGCGGCCCTGATGGACAGCGGGCTGGTGAACGCCGTCCTCATCGCGGTGCCGCACTACGATCATCCCATCCTGGCCATGGAGGCCTTCCAGCGCGGGCTGCACGTCATGGTGGAGAAGCCTGCGGGTGTGTACACCAAGAAGGTGCGGGAGATGAACGAGGCCGCCAAGCGGGCGGGCGTGGTGTTCGGTATGATGTTCAACCAGCGTACCAACCATGTATACCGGAAAATGAAAGAGCTGGTGGACAGCGGGGAGCTGGGCGCCATCCGCCGCACCAATTGGATTATCACCGATTGGTACCGGCCCCAGGCGTATTACAACTCGGGCTCCTGGCGGGCTACCTGGTCGGGGGAGGGCGGCGGCGTGCTGCTTAACCAATGCCCCCATAACCTGGATTTGTGGCAGTGGATCTGCGGCATGCCCGTCAAGGTGCAGGCCCATATGCAGTTCGGCAAATGGCACGACATCGAGGTGGAGGACGACGTGACCGCCTATGTGGAATACGCAAGCGGCGCCACCGGTACCTTTATCACCACCACCGGCGACGTACCCGGCACCAACCGGTTTGAAATCACGCTGGAGAAGGGCAAGCTGGTCAGCGAGGGCGGCAAGCTGCTCAAATGGGAGCTGGAGATGAGCGAGCCGGAATGGTCCCGCATCAACCAGGCGCCTTTCGGCACACCCAGGAATACCTTTACCGAGGTGGAGACCGATGGGAAGTCGGAGCAGCACGCCGGCGTGCTCAACGCCTTCGCGGGGGCTATCCTGCACGGCACGCCCCTGGTGGCGGGCGGCGAGGAAGGCATCAACGGCCTGACCATTTCCAACGCCATGCACCTGTCGGCCTGGCTGGGCCGCGAGGTGGAGCTCCCCCTGGATGAAGAGCTGTATTACCAGGAGCTGATGAAGCGGGTGGCCGTTTCCCGCCGGAAGACGGATGCTGTCTCCGTTCTGGCGGACACCGCCGGCACCTATAACGCCTGACGCGGCGCGCCGGATGGAGGAATAAGGATGGATACCTGCCGCATAGGTGTTATTGGTATCGGCAATATGGGCAGCGCCCACGCCCGCAGCCTGTGGGAGGGCCGGGTGCCGGGTATGCGGCTGACCGCCGTGTGCGACATCAAGGAACCGCGGCGGCGGTGGGCGGCGGAGACCCTGCCCGGCGTGAAGGTTTACGACGACTTTACCGCGCTGCTGGACGGCGGAGAGGTGGACGGGGTGATTATCGCCACCCCCCATGGCCTGCACCCGGTCATTGCCTGCCAGGCGTTTGCCCGGGGGATGCATGTGCTGACAGAAAAGCCCGCCGGGGTTTCGGTGGGGCAGGTGGAAGAGATGAACGCCGCCGCCAGGGCTTCGGGCCGAGTGTTCGGCATCATGTTCAACCAGCGTACCAACCCCCTGTTTCAGCGGGCGCGGGAGCTGGTGCGCGGCGGCCGCCTGGGGGTCCCCAAGCGCCTGGTGTGGATCATTACCAACTGGTACCGCACCCAGGCTTACTACGATTCCGGTGACTGGCGGGCCACCTGGTCGGGGGAGGGCGGCGGCGTGCTGCTCAACCAGGCGCCCCACAACCTGGATATCTGGCAGTGGATTTTCGGCATGCCTGCCCGTGTGCGCGCCTTCTGTACCACCGGCAAGTACCACCATATCGAGGTGGAGGACGACGCCACGATTTATGCGGAATACGATAGCGGCGCGACGGCGGCCTTTATCACCAGCACCGGGGAATGCCCCGGCACCAACCGGTTGGAAATCAGTGGGGATCGGGGTAAATTGCTGATCGAAGACGGCCGGCTGCGTTTTTGGGAGCTGGCGGAGCCCGAGCGGGCCTTCTGCTTCTCCAGCCGGGAGGGCTTCGTCATGCCGGAGGCCAGGGAATGGACGATGCAGCCCGACGCACCGGAAACCGCCCATACCGGCATCCTGCGCAATTTTGCGGACGCCGTGCTCCATGGCGCTCCCCTGCTGGCCCCTGGCGAGGAGGGGATCCACCAGGTCGCCCTGACCAACGCGGCCTACTTGTCCTCTTGGACGGACGATTGGGTCTCCCTGCCTCTGGACGCGGCGGCCTACGAGAAGCAGCTGCGGGCGCGCATCGCCGGAACCGCTAAGAAAGCCTCCGACACCGCCGGGGAAGCCCCCTCCGGGCAGTACAACCCCCGCTGGAATATCCGCTGGTGAAGATAAACACGCCCGTTTCCAATTTCGTTGGAAACGGGCGTGTTGCCGTTGTAAGGGCCCGCGCCACGAGGAAACCGGTTTTCCCGAAGGAATGCCCCCTGCGCGTCTTGCGGAGGGGCGAAAACTGTGGTAAAATAAACCGATTGGAAACCATATGGGCGTATTTGCGGATACGCCCCATGGATAAAAAGCAAGGAGTTGACCCCCCATGGCCGTGTATACCCCGGAAATCGAGTGCGCCTCCCGCGATTATCTCCACGCCGTCCAGTCGGCGCGGCTGCTGAAAATGGTGCGGACCGCCTATGAAAAGGTGCCGTTTTATAAGCGGAAGTTCGACGAGATCGGCTTGCAGCCGGGCGACATCCATTCCATCGACGACATTACCAAGCTGCCCTTCACGGTCAAAACCGATCTGCGGGACAACTATCCCTTTGGCCTGTTCGCTGTTCCGCAGGGGGAGCTGGTGCGTATTCACGCCTCCTCCGGCACCACCGGTAAGCAGACGGTGGTGGGGTATACCGCCCACGATATCGACATATGGGCAGAGGGGGCGGCCCGGGCTTTAACGGCTGCGGGCGGCACCCGCAACGACATCGTCCATGTGTCCTATGGCTACGGCCTGTTCACCGGCGGTCTGGGCCTGCATTACGGGGCGGAGCATATGGGGGCTACCGCCCTGCCGGTGTCTTCCGGCAACACCAAACGGCAGGTGCAGCTGCTGCAGGATTTCGGATCGGATATCCTGTGCTGCACCCCGTCCTACGCCATGTTTATCGGCGAGACCGTCCGGGACATGGGGATCGACCCCAAAACGCTCAAACTGCGGGCTGGTCTCTTTGGGGCCGAGCCGTGGACGGACAACATGCGCCGGGAAATTGAGCGGCTGCTGGATATCAAGGCCTACGACATCTACGGCCTGTCGGAAATCGCGGGGCCGGGCGTGGCCTACGACTGCGAGATGCAGGACGGCTTACATATCAATGAGGATTATTTCTATCCTGAGGTCATCGATCCGGACACCCTCCAGCCGCTGCCCGACGGGGAATACGGCGAGCTGGTGTTCACCTGCATCGGCAAGGAGGCCCTGCCTCTTGTACGCTACCGCACCCGGGACATTTGCGCCCTGCACCGCGCTCCCTGCGCCTGCGGGCGGACGACGGTGCGGATGTCCAAGCCCCGGGGCCGCAGCGACGATATGCTCATCATCCGGGGCGTCAACGTGTTCCCCTCCCAGGTGGAGCATGTGCTGCTGGAGCTGGGGATGGATCCCAACTATCTCATTCTGGTGGATCGGAAGAACAATCTGGACACTATGGAAGTTCAGGTGGAGATGAACGCCGCCCTCTTCTCGGACACGGTGCGGGATCTGGAATCGGTGGAGCACCGCATCGAAGGCGCGCTGCAAAGCACGCTGAACGTACACGCCAAGGTTCGTCTGGTGGAGCCGGGCGCACTGCCCCGTTCCGAAGGCAAGGCCAAGCGGGTGATCGACAACCGGGCGCTGTAAGCGGCTTGCAAATTCCGGCGTTTGAGGATATACTATACCCATAGGGGATTCCCGAAACCAGGCGATAAACAGCGTGAGAAAGGTTGTGGCTTATGTTTATCAAACAGCTTTCGGTTTTTGTTGAGAATAAGTCGGGACGGCTGGCGGAAATCACGGCGGTTCTTGCCGGCGCAGGCATCGATATCCGCGCCCTGTCCATCGCGGACACCACCAATTTCGGCATTCTGCGGATTATTGTGGATAAGCCCTTCGAGGCGGAAACAGCGCTCAAGGAGGCGGGGCTGACGGTTTCGCTGACCAGCGTGCTGGCCATCGGGATCCCGGACGAGCCGGGCGGGTTCGCTGCCGCGATGAAGGCCTTGGCCGCCGCCGGGGTGGGGGTCGAATACATGTACGCGTTCATCTCCCGCGACGAAGGGCGGGCCTGTGTCATCCTCCGCTTCACGCAGGAAGATACGGACAAGGCGGTGGCGGCTCTGCAAGCCGCAAACATCGAGATTCTCGACGCCGGCCGAATTTATTCCATGTAAACGGAAAAGCTCCCTGCATCCAGCAGGGAGTTTTTTGCCGCTTGAGATCGACCGTATTCGACGGTGTGAGATCGACCGTATTCGACGGTGGGGCTTGATCCACACGGGCCGCCGTGCTATACTGAATAAACGCGCCGAACAGCCGCCGGAAAAATCCGGCGGCTGTTCGTAACCCTGCGGGCTTTGTCCCGTCAGGTCTGGGTAAAGCGGTATTCCGTCACGGAATGGAAGGCCTCTCTCGCTTTCAGCCGGGTGGAGGGAAATTCCGGATGATTGGGGCTATCGGGGAAAAACTGGGTTTCCATGCAGAAGCCTTGGTGCCGGTAGAGGTTGATCCCTCCCTTGCCCGCGTCCTCCCCGAGGAAGTTGGCGGTATACACCTGCACGCCGGGCAGATCGGTCCAGCAGTCCACGGCCAGGCCGCTGCGGGGGCTGACCGCGTGCACGGCGTGGCGCAGGCGCCGGTTGTCGCCCAGCACGAAGTTGTGATCCACGCCCCCGCCGATTTTCAGCTGGGGATGGGAGGCGGCCAGGGCCGCGCCGATGGTCTGCCCCTTCCGGAAATCGAAGGGTGTTCCCTCCACCGGAAGTAGCTCGCCGGTAGGGATCAGCCGATCGTCCACCGGCGTGATGGCGTCGGCGTGGATGGTCAGAACGGTATCCAGCACGTCGCCGCCGTCGTAGCCGTTTAGGTTGAAGTAGGCGTGGTTGGTCAGGTTGAGCACCGTATCCTTGTCGCTTGCCGCCTCGTAGGACAGGCGCAGGGTATTGTCGGCGGTGACGGTCAGGGTGACGGAAAAGGTCAGGCGGCCGGGATACCCTTCCTCCCCGTCCTCCGACACGGCGGACAGGCGCAGGCGGGGCTCGTCTCCCTCGTCGAGGACGGCCGCTTCCCAGACTTTTTTGTCAAAGCCATGGACACCCCCGTGCAGGTGGCCGCGGCCCGTCTCGTTGCAGCCCACGTCGTAGGTGCGGCCGTCCAGCGCGAAGGTGCCGCCGGCGATGCGGTTGGCGTACCGGCCGACGGTGGCCCCCTGGTAGGAGCCTTTGGCGTTTATGTAATCCTCCAGCCGGTCGTAGCCCAGAATGACGTCTTTGCCGGCGAACTTCACCGCCTGCAGGGTGGCGCCGTAGGTGAGAACGGACACTTTGAGGCCACCGGACGCCGTCAGGCAGTATTGCTCCACCGCCGTTCCGTCCGGCAGGATGCCGAACGCTCTTTTTTCTATGGACAACACGATTTCCCCCTTTCGCCGGCTCAGGCCGGCATATCGCTTTCATTATACCACAATTTTACTGCGCGGAGCGCAGGAGCGGCGCAGCCGCGGGGGCGCCAGCCCCAAATTGTGGGAACAATGTTCTCTCAGGCGTCCGAAGGCTTGCACAGCAAGACTTCGGCTCACGCCGTGAGGTTATTATTACATAATTTTCCGCCAAATTCAATATGATTAACAAAGAGAGCCGAATCTCTGGGAGGTATGCGTTTTGAGTATCATCACCCTGCTGCTGATGGCCGTGGGGCTGTCCATGGACGCCTTCGCCGTATCCATCAGCAGCGGTATCCTGCTGTGCAAGGCCCGGTGGGGGCAGACGTTCAAGATCGCCGGGGCGTTCGGCCTGTTTCAGGGGATCATGCCCTTCATCGGCTACACCATCGCGCGGCTGTTCGCCCGGCAGATCCAGGCCTTCGATCACTGGATCGCGTTCGGCCTGCTGGTCTTCATCGGGGGCAAGATGCTGTGGGAGGTGCTGCGCGGCGGGGAGGACGACGCGCCCCGGGGGGATCCCTGCGGGTGGATGAACCTGCTGGTCATGGCGGTGGCCACCAGCATCGACGCCATGGCGGTGGGGGTGTCCCTGGCGGTGATGCCCCACACTGGGATGCTGTCCGGGGACTACGGCTATCTGCTGTGCTGCGCCGTTATCGCGGCGGTGACCTTCGTCATCTGCGCCGTGGGCGTGAAAATCGGGTGCAAAACGGGCGACATTTTCGGCCGCAAGGCGGAAATCGCCGGGGGCATAGTGCTCATCGGCATCGGGGTGAAAATCCTGATCGAGCATCTGATGGGCGGATAAAAACGGCGGCTGGTGATTGCCGCCGGGATAGATTTGTGCTATACTGGGGACAGGCTCTGGAATCCATATTTTAGTAGGAGGAATGTCTGTATGGCCAATCGAATTGTCCTGAATGAAACCTCTTATTTTGGTAAGGGCGCCATCCAGGAAATCGCCAAGGAAGTCAAAGCACGGGGCTGCCGGAAAGTGGTGGTCTGCACCGATCCGGATCTGCTGAAGTTTCAAGTGGCCACCCTGGTCACCGCTGTGCTGGACAAGGCGGCCATCCCCTATGCCGTCTACAGCGGCATCAAGGCCAACCCCACCATCCAGAACGTCCAGGAGGGCGTGGCCTTCTGCCAAAAGGAAGGGGCGGATCTGATCGTCGCCGTGGGCGGCGGCAGCGCCATCGACACCAGCAAGGCCATCGCCGTCATCCTGACCAATCCGGAATTCGCGGACGTGCGCTCTCTGGAGGGCGCTTCCCCCACCAAGAATAAGGCGCTGCCCATCATCGCCGTTTCCACCACCTCCGGCACGGCGGCGGAGGTCACCATCAACTATGTCATCACCGACGTGGAGAAAAACCGGAAGTTTGTCTGCGCCGATCCCCACGATATCCCAGTAGTGGCCATTGTGGATCCCGACATGTCCATGGGAATGCCCAAGGGGCTGTGCGCCTCCACCGGCATGGACGCCCTGACCCATGCCATCGAGGGGTATATCACCAAGGCGGCCTGGGAACTGACCGACATGATGCATCTCAAGGCCATCGAGATCATTGCCAAGAACCTGCGCCAGTCGGTGGCCGGGGATCCCAAGGCCCGGGAGGAAATGTCGGTGGGCCAGTACATCGCCGGTATGGGCTTCTCCAACGTGGGGCTGGGTATCGTCCACAGCATGGCTCACCCGCTCAGCGCCATGTACGACGCACCCCACGGCGTGGCCTGCGCCACCATCCTGCCCTATGTGCTGGAATACAACGCCGACGCCACCGGCGACCGGTATAAGCAAATCGCCGCCGCCATGGGCGTGCCCGGCGTGGAAGCCATGAGTCCGGCGGAATACCGCCGGGCGGCCGTGGACGCGGTGCGCCAGCTGGGCCGGGACGTGGGCATTCCCCAGAAGGTCAGCGACCTGGGCGTGAAGGAGGCCGACATCGACTTCTTGGCCGATTCCGCCATGGCGGACGCCTGTACCCCCGGCAACCCCAAGGATCCCACCAAAGAAGACGTGGTGGCCCTGTACCGCTCCATGCTGTAAGTCTTCGAAAATGGTACGCAACGGGAGAAATCCGTCTTGACAATCCGGCCCAACGGTGTTACCATGAAGACAACGCAAAGAAGGGGAGGCCGCCCGCCGTCGTCCTTGCAGAGAGCGCCGTCACGGTGAAAGCGGCGCAGGAAACGCGGGCACCGGCTACCGCCCCGGAGCGGCGCGCCGAAACAAGGCACGACGGCTGGCACCGATATCGGCCGAATCGGTCATGCGCCGATGAGGATGCGGGGTTTCCCGCGTCGAACTAGGGTGGAACCACGAGGCTTTTCGGCCCCGTCCCTTGACGGCAGCGCGCAGCGCTGCCCGGGGACGGGGCCTTTTTGTCTGTCAACGCTCCCGTTCCCAGACAACTATACCAAATGACGGAAAGGAAGGAACACACATGCTGAACATTACCTGCAAGGGCGGAGACATCCGACAGGTCGCGGAGGGCACGACCATCGACGCGCTCTGCCGCGACATCTCCATGGGGCTCTACCGGGCGGCCTGCGCCGCCAAGCTGAACGGAAAGACGGTGGATCTGCGCACCCCGCTGACCGAGGACGGCGCGGTGGACATTCTGACCTTTGACGACGAGGACGGGAAGAAGGCTTACTGGCACACCACCTCCCACATCATGGCCCAGGCCGTGGGGCGGCTGTGGCCGCAGACCAAGCTGACCATCGGCCCCTCCATCGACAGCGGCTTTTACTACGATTTCGATAGCGAGCACAACTTCTCCGCCGAGGATTTGATTGCCATTGAGGCCGAGATGAAGAAAATCATCAAGGAAGCGCTGCCCATCGAGCGCTTCACCTTGCCCCGGGACGAGGCGCTGGCCCTCATGAAGGACGAGCCGTACAAGTGCGAGCTGATTACTGAGCTGCCAGAGGGGGAGGAGATTTCCTTCTACCGGCAGGGGGATTTTGTGGATCTTTGCGCCGGGCCCCATCTGCCCGACACGGGGCGGGTCAAGGCGGTCAAGCTGCTCAGCGCCACCGGCGCTTACTGGCGGGGCGATTCCAAGAACAAGATGCTGCAGCGCATCTACGGCATCGCCTTCCCCAAGACCGCGGATCTTCAGGCCCATCTGGAGAAGCTGGAGGAGGCCAAAAAGCGGGATCACAACAAGCTCGGCCGGGAACTGGAGCTGTTCACGACGGTGGACGTCATCGGCCAGGGGCTGCCCATCCTGCTGCCCAAGGGCGCGCGGATCGTCCAGCTGCTGCAGCGGTTTGTGGAGGACGAGGAGCAGAAGCGGGGCTATCTCCTGACCAAGACCCCGCTGATGGCCAAGAGCGATTTGTATAAGATTTCGGGGCACTGGGATCACTATAAGGAAGGGATGTTCGTCCTGGGGGACGAGGAAAAGGACAAGGAGGTCTTCGCCCTGCGGCCCATGACCTGCCCCTTCCAGTATCAGGTGTTCCTCAACCGGATGCGTTCCTACCGGGATCTGCCCATGCGCCTGGGAGAAACCTCCACCCTGTTCCGCAACGAGGACAGCGGCGAGATGCACGGCCTTATCCGGGTGCGGCAGTTCACCATTTCCGAGGGGCATCTGATTCTCCGGCCCGAGCAGCTGGAGGAGGAGTTCAAGGGCTGCCTGGAGCTGGCCCGGTATATGCTGGACACCCTGGGGCTGGGCGAGGACGTGACCTACCGGTTCTCCCAATGGGATCCGAACGATCGGGAGAAGTTCATCGGCACCCCCGAGCAATGGGCCGAGGCGCAGGACGCCATGGAGAAAATTCTGAAGCATCTGAACGTGCCCTACACCATCGGCATCGGGGAGGCCGCCTTCTACGGCCCCAAGCTGGACATTCAAATCAAGAATGTCTACGGCAAGGAGGACACCCTCATCACTCTCCAGGTGGATCAGATGCTGGCCGAACTGTTCGGCATGGAATATGTGGACGTGGACGGCCAGAAGCGCCGGCCCTATATCATCCACCGCACCTCCTTGGGCTGCTACGAGCGGACGCTGGCGCTGCTCATTGAGAAGTACGCCGGGGCGTTCCCCCTGTGGCTGGCCCCCGAGCAGGTGCGGGTGCTCCCCATTTCCGAGCGGCTGCATGACGCGGCGCAGGCGGTGACCGACCGGCTGAAGGCCGCGGGGCTGCGGGTGGAAATCGACCGGCGCAACGAGAAGATTGGGTATAAAATCCGGGAGGCGCAGGTGCAGAAGGTGCCCTATATGCTGGTCGTCGGTGACCGGGAGGCCGAGGAGGGAACCGTATCGGTACGCGCCAGGGGAGAAGGAGACATCGGCTCCATGCCGGTGGAGGATTTCCTGGCCCGTGCCCTGCGCGAGGTAGCGGAAAAGAAAAGATAGGGGCTTTGCCCGCGCTGTCAATCAGCGGGCGGGCATTGTGCACAAGTTTCAGGGAACGGGTAATCTGATAATATTTTAACATTTCCCTATCTTTTTCGCCCGAAATACGGTATACTAAACTGGTAAACAGGCCGGTCCGCCGGTCATAAACGCCATGAAAAAACAGGAGGTTCGTATTATGCCCCTCGTAAACACCACCGAGATGTTCAAAAAGGCCTACGAAGGCGGTTACGCCATCGGCGCGTTCAACGTCAACAACATGGAGATCGTGCAGGGAATCGTCGACGCCTGCAAGGAACTGAACTCCCCTGTGATTCTGCAGGTTTCCGGCTCGGCCCGGAAATACGCCCGGCACGCCTACCTGTACAACATGGTGCAGGCGGCTGTGGAGGAGACCGGCCTGCCCATCGCCCTGCATCTCGACCACGGCTCCAGCTTCGAGCTGTGCAAGGACTGCATCGACGGCGGCTTCACCTCCGTGATGATCGACGGCTCCCACCTGCCGTATGAGGAAAACGTGGCCGTGACCAAGAAGGTCGTGGAATATGCCCATGCCCGCGGCGTCACCGTGGAGGGCGAGCTGGGCCAGCTGGCCGGCGTGGAAGACGAGGTCAGCGTGGAGGCCGACAAGGCCAACTACACCGATCCGGATCAGGTGCAGGATTTCGTCACCCGCACCGGCGTGGATTCCCTGGCCATCGCCATCGGCACCAGCCACGGCGCGTTTAAGTTCAAGCCCGGCCAGAAGCCCCAGCTGCGCTTCGACATCCTGCAGGAAGTTATGGATCGGCTGCCCGGCTTCCCCATCGTGCTGCACGGCGCGTCCTCCGTCATGCCCGAGTATGTGGCGGACGTCAATAAGTTCGGCGGCCAGATGGCCGACGCCATCGGCATCCCGGAAGACATGCTGCGCAAGGCGGCGAGCATGGCGGTGTGCAAAATCAACGTGGACTCCGACCTGCGTCTCGCCATGACGGCGGGCATCCGCAAGCACTTCGCGGAGAATCCCACCCATTTCGATCCCCGCCAGTATCTGGGCGAAGGCCGCGACAACATCACCAAGGTGGTCAAGCACAAAATTGAAGACGTGCTCGGCAGCGCCAACCGCGCCTGAGCAAAGCGCAAAAAGGGAACAAGGCCGCGCCTTGTTCCCTCTTTTTTTCCTGGGTTTGCGAAATTCCGTCATTCTGACAAATACCGGGGCGATTCTTGCCGGGTTTTGATAGAATATAAAGAATTGCTTTTTGGGCGGGAATACGGTAAAATATTTTTATTCGATATTCACGGTTTGTTTACATTCCGATAACAGAACGAACAAGCGGTATGCTCGCATACCGCTTGTCTCCGTTGAATGGCAGAATACCAAGGAGGCAGAAAATTTCATGCAGCTTTTGGAAGAGCGGATCCGCCGGGACGGCAAGGTGCGGGCCGGCAACGTCCTCAAGGTGGACAGCTTTCTCAACCACCAGATGGATATCGAGCTGTTCAACGAAATCGGGCGGGAATTCTACCGGCTGTTCGGGGACAGCGGCGTGACGAAAATCCTGACCATCGAGGCCTCGGGCATCGGCATCGCCTGCGTGACCGCCCAGTATTTCCATGTGCCGGTGGTGTTCGCCAAGAAAAACCAGACCAAAAACATCGACGGCGGCGTCTATACCACCCAGGTGGAATCCTTCACGCACGGGCGGGTGTACGACATCCGGGTCGCCAAGGAATTCCTGCGGCCCGGCGATCGGGTGCTGCTTATCGACGATTTTCTCGCCAACGGCAAGGCACTCATGGGCCTCAGCCAGCTGGTGAAGGACGCGGGCGCCGCCCTGGTGGGCGCGGGCGTCGTCATTGAAAAAGGGTTCCAAAAGGGCGGCGATCGCTTGCGGGAACAGGGAATCCGGGTGGAATCCCTGGCGATTGTGGACGCCATGGACGAAGAGGGAACCATCACGTTCCGCTGATCAAGGTTTATCGGGCGGCGGGACGTTCCGCCCCGCGCCCTGTAAATAGGAAGAAGAAAACAGGAGGAAGAAAAGATGAAGAAAATTCTCGCATTCCTGCTGGCCGCCGTTATGCTGTTCGCCGTCGCCGGCTGCAGCCAGGACGGCAGTGACAGCAAAACCCCCGCCGGCAGCCAGGCCAGCGGCGGCGCCATGCCCGCCGTTGCCAAGGACGACCTGAAGGTGGGCGTCATCCATATCGGCGAACCGGCGGACGGCGCCGGCTATTCCTTCGCCCACGATCAAGGCATTGTGGCCATGCAGAAGGAGCTGGGCCTGAAGGACAGCCAGATCATCCGCAAGAACAACATTCCCGACACCGACACCGCCAAAACGCAGACTGCCATCGAAGAGCTGGTCGAGGAAGGCTGCCAGGTGATTTTCGGCACCAGCTTCAACTATATGAACGTGATGGAGCAGATGGCTGAAACGTATCCGAAGGTCATCTTCTCTCACTGCTCCGGCTATAAAAACAACGGCAAGAACATGAATAACTACTTCGGCCGGATTTATCAGGCCCGGTATCTGGCGGGCATCGCCGCCGGCATGAAGACGCAGTCCAACAAAATCGGCTATGTGGCCGCCATGGACGTCACCAACTCCGAAGTGACCGGCGGCATCAACGCCTTTGCCATGGGCGTCAAGTCGGTCAACGCCGATGCCCGCGTGTATGTGAAGGTCACCAACACCTGGTTCGACGTCACTAAGGAGAAGCAGGCCGCCGAGGCCCTGCTGGCCGATGGCTGCGACGTCATCGCCCAGCACTGCGACACCACCGCGCCCCAGCTGGCCGCCCAGGAAAAGGGTGTGTGGGGCTGCGGCTACAACTCCGATATGACCGAATCCGCGCCCAAGGCTCACCTGACCGCCCCCATCTGGCATTGGGGCGCCTACTACACCTCGGCCGTTAAGGAAGTCATCGAGGGCACCTGGAAGCCGGTGAACTACTTCGGCGGCATGGCCGAGGGCTTCATCGACATCTCCCCCCTGACCGCCAACTGCGCCGAGGGCACGCAGGCCAAGATCGACGAGGTGTCCGCCAAAATTAAGGACGGCTCCTTCAAGGTATTCGAAGGCGAAATTAAGGACAACCAGGGTAACATCGTCAACAAAGCGGGCGACGTTATCCCCGATGGGGACATCACCGGCAAAATGAACTGGTATTTCGAGACCGTCGTGGTAAAATAAGCCGCCCGGCGGCAGACCGTATCCCCCCATCTTCCGGAAAGGACATGGAGCTTATGGAACCAGCGAACACGGCAATTGAACTCAGTGGCATTACCAAGCGGTTCGGGTCGGTCGTCGCCAACGATCACATCGACCTTTCCGTCAAGCAGGGCGAGATTCTCGCCCTGCTTGGCGAAAACGGATCGGGAAAAACCACGCTGATGAACATGCTGTCGGGGATTTACCGCCCCGACAGCGGTTCTATTTTTATCGGCGGGCAGGCGGCGGTTATCCGGTCGCCCGAGGACGCGGCCCGGTATAAAATCGGCATGATCCACCAGCACTTTAAGCTGGTGGGGGTGCACACGGCCGCCGACAATATCCTGCTCGGCTCAAAAAAGGAGAGCTGGCTTCTTAGGAAAAACCGGGGAGCGCGCATCCGAGAGCTTTGCGACGCCTACGGGCTGGAAATCGACCCGGACAAGCGGGTCTACGACATGTCGGTCAGCGAAAAGCAGACCGTCGAAATTCTTAAGGTGCTTTACCGGGGCGCGGACATTCTCATCCTGGACGAGCCCACCGCCGTGCTGACCCCCCAGGAGACGGACAAGCTGTTCGACATCCTGCGGCGCATGAAGGAGCGGGGCTGCGCGGTCATTATCATCACCCACAAGCTGAACGAGGTGCTGGCCATCAGCGACCGGGTCACCATCCTGCGCAAGGGGCAGAGCGTGGCCACCGTGAAGACCGCGGACACCGACGCGAGACAGCTCACCGAGCTGATGGTGGGCCGGCCCATCACCCTGTCCATTGAGCGGCCAGAGCCGGAAAGACATGAGAAGCTGCTGGAAATCCACCGGCTGACGGTGCTCAACGGCGAGGGCGTGGAGGCCCTGCGGGACGTGAGCTTTTCACTCGGCGAGGGCGAAATCCTGGGCGTCGCCGGGGTGGCGGGCAGCGGGCAGAAGGAGCTGTGCGAGACCATTGCGGGCCTGCAGAAGGTCAAGGAAGGCGCTATCCTCTATAAAAAGGAAAACATCGTGGGCAAAACGCCCCGCGAAATCATAAAAAAAGGCATCAGCATGAGCTTTATCCCCGAGGATCGGCTGGGCATGGGCCTGGCCGCCTCCATGGGCATGGTGGACAACATGCTGCTCAAAAGCTATCTCAACGGCCGGGGGCCCTTTGTCCGGCGCCGGGAGGCCCGGGAGCTGGCCCGGCGGCTGGTAGGGCAGCTGGACATCGTGACGCCCGGGGTGGACACGCCGGTGCGCCGCCTGTCGGGCGGCAACGTGCAGAAGGTGCTGCTCGGGCGGGAAATTGAGTCCAACCCCCATGTGCTGATCACCGCCTACGCGGTGCGGGGGCTGGATATTCACTCCTCCTACATGATTTACGACGCACTCAACGCACAGAAGAAGAAGGGCGTGGGCATCCTGTTCATCGGCGAGGATCTGGACGTGATGCTGGAGCTCTGCGACCGGATACTGGTGCTCTGTCACGGGCAGGTGACCGGCGTGGTGGACGCCAAGGGGACGACCAAGGAACAGCTCGGTCTGATGATGACCGGCGCCGGGCAGGAAGGAGGATGAACATGGCAGACTCCACAAATACGAAAAAGAACACCGCCCCGCTGCTGCGCATCGTCAAGCGCGCGGAGATGTCCGCCGGGAAGGTGGCGCTGCTCTCCGCCGTCGGATTGCTGGCTGGCATCGTGGTGGGCGGCCTGTTTATCCTGATGCTGGGGCAGAACCCCTTCGCGGTCTACGCCGCCATTGCCAAGGGGGCGTTCCGCAGCAGCCTGGCCACCAAGGGCGTGGTGAAAATCGCCGTCCCGCTGCTCATCTCCTCGCTGGGCATCGTCCTGGCCTTCAAGATGAAGTTCTGGAACATCGGCGCCGAGGGGCAGATTATCATGGGCGCCATCTTCGCCACCTATTTCGGCGTGTTTCACGGGGACTGGCCCAAGGCGGTGCTGCTGCCTGTCATGTTCCTGGCCGGCATCGTGGGCGGCGGGTTATGGGGGGCGATTCCCGCCTTCTTCAAGACCAGGTTCGGCACCAACGAGACCTTGCTGACCTTGATGCTCAACTACATCGCCTTGTACCTCATCATGTTCCTGCGGGAGGGCCCCTGGCGCGACCCGTCCAACATGGCCTTTCCCCAAATCGCCACCATCGGTGAAAACGCCCGGCTGGGCGAGGTCTTCGGGGTGCACGCCGGCTGGATCGTCGCTCTGGTGCTGGTGGTTCTCGTCTTCGTGTATATGAAATACACCAAGCACGGGTATGAAATCAGCGTGGTGGGCGAAAGCCAGAACACCGCCCGGTACGCCGGGATGAACGTAAGCAAAATCGTGCTGCGCACCATGTTCATCAGCGGCGCCATCTGCGGCCTTGCCGGGATGGTACAGGTGTCCGGCAACACCTATAACCTGAGCGACGGCATCGCGGGCGGCGTGGGCTTCACGGCCATCATCGTGGCCTGGCTGGCCCGGCTGAATCCCTTCGTCATCGTGATCATCACCGCGCTGTTCAGCATCCTGGAAAAGGGCAGCAGCGTGATGCAGAGCGCCTTCGGGCTCTCCTCCGCGGTGTCCGATATCCTGCAAGGCATCATCCTGTTCGTAGTGCTGGCGGTGGATTTCTTCACCCGGTACGCGCTGGTGATCCGCGGCGGAAAGGAGGAACAGGCATGACGGCGATTATCAACTTCCTGTTTGCCGCCATCAAGGCCGGCACCCCGCTCCTCTTCGGCACCACCGGCGAGATCGTCACCCAAAAGGCGGGGAACCTGAACCTCGGCGTGGAAGGCATGATGTACATGGGGGCCTTCACCGGCTTCTATGTGGGCCTGACCACCGGCAGCCTGCCTCTGGCCCTGCTGGCCGCTTTCGGGGCGGGCATGCTGGGGGCGCTGATTTACGCCTTCCTCACCGTCACCCTCAAGGCCGACCAGAACGTCACCGGCCTGACCCTGACCATTTTCGGCACCGGCTTTGCCAACTTCTTCGGCGAGGTGATGATCAGCCAGACGGCCGGCGGCCAGCCCAAGCTGCCCGAAAACCTGCTGGGCATCCTGGCCGAGCATCCCATTCCCCTGCTCAGCAGCATCCCCTTCTTCGGCAAGCTGCTCTTCTCCCACAACCTGTTGGTCTATCTGGCGGTGGTGGTGGCCGTGCTGTGCGGCTTCTACATCTCCCGCACCCGGGCGGGGCTGAGCATGCGCTCGGTGGGCGAGAACCCGGCGGCGGCCGACGCGGCAGGGATCAACGTCACGCTGGTCAAGTACACCAACATCCTGCTGGGCGGCGGCATCTGCGGCCTGGGCGGGGTGTATATCTCCCTCATCAACGGCGGCGGTGTGTGGAACAACGGCTGCGTGGGCGGCCAGGGCTGGATTGCCGTGGCCCTGGTGATCTTCGCCAGCTGGAGCCCTGTCAAGGCGATCCTGGGCTCCCTGGTGTTCGGCGCGTTCAGCGTGCTGCAGCTGTATATTCCTCGGAACATCCTGCCGCTGCCCAACGCCTTTTACGTCATGCTGCCCTTCCTGATCACGGCCATCGTCCTGATCATCACCTCCATGCGCAAATCCAAAAAACACGCGCAGCCCGCCGGCTGCGGCGTCAACTATTTCCGCGAGGAACGGTAAAAACAGGCGGAGGAACCACAACTGGTTCCTCCGCCTGTTTTTGTTAGGCTTTATCCTTGAAATGGTCGCCGCTGTAATAGAAGCGCCCGGCCTGCAGGCCGCCGCCCTTTACTCGGATGAGCTCGGGCACCGTAACCATAGTGTAGCCCTGGGCGGTAAGGCGATCCATCATCTCCACCGCCGCGTCCACGGAGGTTTCGTATACGTCGTGCATCAGCACAATGGCTCCGTCCTGGACGCCGTATTTCCCCTGCCGGAAGGCCGTGGCCAGGATGGTGTCCTTGTTCCGGTGCTCCCAGTCCCGGGTGTCCACCGTCCAGTTGACGACAGAAACGCCCTTCTCCTTGGCGTAGCCGAGCAGCCGGTTGTCGTAGTTGCCGCCCGGCGGCCGAAGCAGCACGGGATCGTAGCCCACCGCCCCGCGGATAATGGCCGCGCACTTGTTCACCTGATCCTGCATCGCGGCGGCCGCGCCCTTGGTCAGGTTCTGGTGGGCGTAGGAGTGGTTGCCGATGACGTGGCCCTCCGCGTCCATCCGCTTGAGAATTTCGGGATGTTTGGCGGCGTTGGTGCCCACGACAAAAAAAGTGGCCTTTATGTTCCGCTTTTTCAGCTCGTCCAGCAGCCGGGGGGTGGTCTTTCCCCCCGGGCCGTCGTCGAAGGTCAGGGCGATGAGCTTGGTGCCGGCCGGATAGACGGCGCCGGTCACCTTGCTGGCCAGCTGCTGCTTGGCGGCGGCTAAATCCTTCCGGGCGGCCTCCAAATCCTTTTTCGCCTGCTCCAACTCTTTTTGCAGCTCCTGCGCCCTGGCGGCGTCCCCCGCCGCATCGGCCAGCTGCTGCTCCGTTTCCTTCAGCTTCCGCTCCGCTTCCTCCGCCCGCTGCTGCAGCTCCTCCGCCGTTTTCTGGTTGGCGTTCTGCAGCTCCTCCAGCTGCTCCCGGTACCACAGCACGCCGGAAAATGCCACGCCGCCCGCCACGGCCAAGGCGACGATCAGCAGCAGACACGCGATAAGCCCCGCCATCAGCCGCCGGTTCAGCGGTGCGTCTTCTTTTCCTTTCATCCCGCCGCCTCCTTTCCCCCGTACCTGTATAGTTTACCATACCCGGCATCGAATACAAAGCGTTTATGGGCATTTTCTAAAATTTCCTAAAAAATCTTCCGCTGTTTCTTTAGATGTTTCAGCCGGGAAAAAAGTTGATGTTCAAATAAAACGCAAAATGCGGGCCACGTTTCGTGGCCCGCAGGGGATTTTCTAGGGGATCAAAAACATAAAATCCTTTCCCTTTTGGTGCAGTCAGTCTTCAACCTCGACCGTGCCGTCGGCGTGCACCGTCAGCGTCATACCGTCCCGGACATAGGCGAGGAATTCCTCGCCCAGATTGTCCACGGTGGGCATGCTGTGCGGTGTCCATACGTCGGCCAAAATGGCCCCCGCCGCGGCCAGCGAGTCGATGGGCAGGGAAAACAGCATGGCGGCCGGCGCCGCCCCCATCGAGCAGGCGGTGTGCAGCACCATGCCGCCGGTGGTGGAACCGATGGTCTGCGGCAGGCAGAGAGCGGTGCCGGTCATCACCTTGCCGTATAGATCGGCGTTGTTCTGATCGGAGCAGACCGCCTGGGTCTTTTTCGCCAGCAGGCTCTTCTGGAAGGAGGCCAGCGTGTTGAAGCCCTCGTGGCTGACCAGCGCCTTAGCCCTCGCCTCGCCGGGCACCACGGGGCGGCCCTTGAAGATTTTGCTCATGCCCCTTCGCCTCCCTTCACGAGAATGGCCGTCACTTCGTCGTCGGTATAATACCGGGCGGCGGTATAGGTGCGCAGCTTATTGGAATTGGTGATAACCGGCAGGGCTTTGCACAGGGGGTTGTTCATGTACATCAGCGGGCAGATGTAGGACAGGCGGGCGCCGGTGGCCCGCAGCCTCTCGAAATACGGCGTTTTCCGGAAGGCCTCCAGCACGTCGGGGGCGGCGGTCAGCACCGTCTTGATTTTCAGCCGCCCGCCCTGCAACGCGCCCTCCAGCTTCTCCGTCCAGCCGATGAGCTGGCTCAGGGATAGATGGGGGCAGCCGATAAAGCACAGCTTCGGCTTGGCGTCCGGGTTCTTCCAAATGACCGGATAGCCGGCCTTGACCCGCTCCAGCTCCGCGTCGTCGATGACATAGGTTTTGGCGCCGGGGCGTATCAACGCGTCCCCCAGATCCACCGCCTCGGGGGTCAGGCCCTCCACATGGTACAGCCCCACCGCTCCATTGGACGCGGAGGCCGCGCCCATGTCCTTGAGATACGCCTTTGCGCTGTCGTCCAGCTGGCCGCCCAGGAAGGGGGCCAGCCCCTTGATATAGGGCACGTCCTCCATGACCTTCAGGCCGATGGCGCTGCCCAGCACTTGGGCCTCCGGTCTTTTGGAGGTTTTCACCTCCACCACCCAGGAGGCCCGGCGCCCCTCGTCGGTCAGCAGCCCGAAATAGGGCACCCTGCCCAGGATGGCGCCGAAAATGTCCATATACGCGGAGTTCCGGTTGCAGCGCGCGCCCAGCACCGAGTTGGCGTACACCACGGCGGAGGATTCCGACCAGCTGAGCACCTGGCCCCGGGCGGGCACATTGCCCACCTCGTCCATATAGCAGGTGCAGGTGAACGCCTTGTCGTTCTTCAGTCCCAGCCGGCGCAGCTGCCCCTCGTAGTCCTCCTGCTTGCCGTACATAACGCCGAACACGATCCGCTGCAAAAAATTGCACGGGACGTTTTCGAAATCCAACGGCCGGGGGTCCATGGTAAAGGGCTGCTCGGCGTGAAGACCTGCCGCAATCAGCTCGTCCATCACGTCGAACAGGGCGGTGGTCACCGACAGGCCGAAGGAGGTCACCAGATGGGCCTGGCCGGTGGCGGGCACCATCTTTTCGGCCCCGAAGGTGTCGCCGTACATTACCAGGGACTTCATCACCTTGGCCAGAGTTTCCCCCCGCTGGCCGTCCAGGATCGCTTGTTCTTCCGCAGTCAGCCGCATACAATCATCCTTCCTTGTCTGGGGCACGACGCCCCCGGTTTATAACGCCAGCGCCAGCGCGTAGGCCGCCCGCACGGCTTCGAATACCCTGCCCACCTGGTAGCTGTCGCCGAGCTGGCGCACCAGGGGGGCCACCCGGCGGCGCTGCGCCTCCAGGAAGAGGGCATCGTCCGCCCGTCCGCCCGCAGCCAGCACAATGAGATCCGCGTTCAGGGAGATGGCCTGTTCCTCCACCTTGATGCGGGGCGCCAGAGGATTCTCGATGTTTTCCGGCAGGATGGGGTGCCAGGTGTCATAGGGATCCGGCACGGTCGAGGACACATTGCGCACCGCCAGCAGGCCGTCGGGGGTGAAGCCGGTGACCCTGGTGCAGTTGAGCAGCTCCACCCCGTTTTTATGCAGGGTGTGGATGAGGTGCCCGCGGTTGGCGGTGCAGGTGTGGTTCATGATCACGGGGGTCATCTCCAGCACCTTGACCTCCTTATGCAGCTCCTGCCGCAGCCAGAAGGCGGTTTCGCAGCCCACCACGCCGCCGCCGATGACCGCCACGTACCGGGCGCCCTCCGCCAGCTCGGGGTGCATCAGCAGCTCGGTGGCCTGGACGATGTTGGCGTTCTCCGCCCCGGGCAGATCCAGCCGGACGTCAGCCGAGCCGGTGGCCACCACCACCGCATCGAAGCGCTGATCGGCCAGCCAGTCGGCTGTGGCCTCGGTGCCGGTCAGGAAAGTCAGCCCGTGCGCCGCCTCGGCCTTTTTCACCTGCCGCTCCAGATATAGGCGGTAGTTGTCCACATCGAACTTGATTTTCGGCACACTGCCGGGGATCAAGCGCCCGCCGATTTTCCCGCTTTTTTCGATGAGGGTGACCCGATGCCCCCGGGCGGCGGCGGTGACCGCGGCGACCACCCCGGCGGGCCCGGCCCCCACGACGGCGATCCGCTTAGACGCCTCGGCCTTGGGCGGCGCGGCGGGATAGACATGCTCGAAGGCGGTACGGGGGTTGACCGCGCATTGGGGATGGCCCCCCTCCACGAATTCGTTGAGGCACCCCTCCTGGCAGCCGATGCAGGGGCGGATGTCCTCCACCTGGCCGGCATAGGCCTTGTTGGGCCACTCGGGATCGGCCAGCAGCGGGCGGCCGAGCATCACCATGTCGCACAGGCGGCCCCGCAGCGCCGCCTCCGCCAGATCGGGATAGCCCAGCTTGCCCACGCCCACCACCGGCACCTCCGCCCCGGCGTTGGAGCGGATCTGGTTGGCGGAAAAGAACTCCTTGACGGTGCGGGCCACCTCCAGGAAACAGCCGGGAGGCATGGAACCCGGCGGATGGGGCAGCCACCAGTTGTCGTAACAGCCGAGATCCACGTCGAAGATGTCCACGCCGGCGGCCACCAGGTTCTTCATGTATTCCAGGGTCATGTCCACCGTGCGGCCGTTGACGAACTTCTTCATGGAGGTGCCGTGGATGGCCTCACCGTAGGTCTCGTTGAGGGCCAGGGACAGGTCGATGCGGTACATGATGGGGTAGGCGTCCCCCACCCGGCGGCGGATTTCCCGCACCATGTCCAGGCCGAAGGCCTGCCAGTTGGAGAAATGGCCCAGGGCGCGGCGGTTGAAGGCCGGGTTGGTCATCTGCTCGAGCAGATAGCCCTCGTGGCCGTGGAGATACACGCCGTCCAGGTTGGCCGCCTTGGCGTCGGCCGCGGCCTGCCCGGCGTTTTTGATGATGTGGTTCAGCTTGCGGCCCGATAGGGGCAGGCAGGGCACCTGCGACATGTAAAAGTTGGGGTTCAGGGAGGAGGATACCGGGAATTTCAGGGAATTGACCAGGCATTGGGGATTGCCCACCCGGCCGAGCCCGGGGGTCAGCTGTATGAAGAATTTGGCCCCATAGGCGTGCACCCCCGCCGCGATGTCCCGCCAGGCGGCGAACACGGTGCGGGAGCGGTCGATGCGGGGGAAGTAGCTCAGCTTGCCCAGCTCGATGATGGAATGGTCGATGCCGAAGCTGACCGGCACCAGCCCGGAGGTGATGAGCCCCACGCCCCCTTTGGCCCGCTCGATGAAATACTGGATCATCTTCTCATTCGGGCGGCCCGTTTCCTCGCACATACTGATGTTCCCCATGGGGGCCATAACCAAGCGGTTTTTGACCGTCATGCGGTTGATGCGGATGGGGGAAAACATAGCGTCATAGGGATACAGATCTTTGGTCATCCGGCCGCTTTGCACCCGGGAGGGGTCGTCGAACCAGTGGCCGTAATCGTCCACCAGCCGCTGCACCTGCGCGTCGGTTTTCAGCATATGTATCGCCTTCCTTTCAAACGAATTCTTGTGTGTCGGATTGGTTTCATTATACAACGGGCCGCCCGCCGGCAAAACCCTTTTGGAAAAGAATTCAAGAGATGTTCAGCCGTTGCACACAAACAGCCGATGCGTGGCATCGGCTGTCTCAGCTTGTCGACAACGTCGACAAGCTGCTGGACGGGGACGCCGGATCACGGCGGCTCACTGACGTTCGCC